>FWWL01000287.1_pt1 | contig 146237 bp, 142 predicted proteins | sample 2228331 | NCBI WGS metagenome assembly FWWL01 (sample SAMEA103939775, study PRJEB20133) | metagenome | reverse complement strand
CGTCGCGCCGCCGCCGCCCGCCGCGTCGGCGCCGCCCCCCAAGCCCCGCCGCGCCGCCGAGCCTGAGGCTGTCTTGCCCGTCGAAGAGCCCGGCGACCTGGCCGACCGCATCGGCCTGCGCAACCGCATCCGCTTTACGCCGACCGCCACGGACCGCGAGTTTTCCGCCGTCTTCGAGACGGCTGCAGGCGCGCCGCCCCCCGTCGCGCCGCCCGAGGGGGACGACGGGGAGGAGGCTGCGGGCGAGCCGTGGACCTGGAAAGACCTCCTGGCGTCGCTGGACGGCTCCGACTCCGACGGCGAGCGCCTGGAGGAGACCCTGGCGGGCGAACTGGCCCAGATGGGTGTCGATCCGGTCAGGCTGCTGCCGCCGGGGCGCGTCGAGGAGATCGCCGCGGCCCTCCAGACCGGCGACCTGGACGGGGCGAGGGAGGTTGTCCGCAAGCTTGCGCCCGCCGCCACCCGGCGGATCGCCCGGCGGCTGTTCACCGACGAGGACATCCGCCGCCGCACCGAGATCTTCGTCCGTCGTTTCCGCACGCTGACCGACGACGCCGCGGCGCGCGATCCAGGAGGCCTGGCCCTGGCCAGCCTGCTGGAGGCCGAGGGCGGGCGAACCTTCCTGCTTCTGGATGCGGCGGCCGGCGACACCGTCTAGGGGAACCCGAGCCGCCCGCAGCGGCGTTGAGGCGACATGGACACTCAAACTGAGCGCGCCCACATCGCGTGGCGCCGGGCCGAACGGATCCGCAAACTCTCCGACCGGCTGATCGGCGTGGGCCCGTGGGGCCTGGGCATAGACGGCGTGCTGGCGTGGGTTCCGGTGGCCGGGACCGTGTACTCGGTCGGCGCGGCCGGCATCCTGCTGCATGAGGCGTTCCAGGCTGGCGCCTCGCGAGCCACGCTCCTGCGGATGGCCGCCTATCTCGGCGCCGACAGCCTCAGTTCCGGCGTGCCGATCGTGGGCTGGGTGGTCGATACGGTCTTCACCGGGCATGCCTTCGCCGCGCGCGCCCTGCAAAAGGACATCGAGCGCCGGCATGGAAAGCCCGCGGTCGAGGCGCCGATGGCGCAAGGGACGCCTCAGACGCCGCCAGGCGGGATTGTCGGATAGCTCAGCAACGGCCTGTAAACGCCTCGTCTGCATGGATTCTCCATGCCGAGACGGTTGACGGCGGCGGAAGTCCCCCACAGGAAGGCCAGCATGAAGATCCTGATTACCGGCGGCGCCGGCTTCATCGGCTCGGCCGTTGTGCGGCGCGCCATCGCAGACGGCCACCAGGTGGTGAATCTCGATGCGCTGACCTACTCGGCCAACCTGGAGAACGTGGCCGGCGTGGCCGACGATCCGGGGTATGCGTTCGAGCATGTCGACATTTGCGACCGCGCCAGGGTGGAGGCGGTTTTCGCGCGCCACCAGCCTGACGCGGTGATGCATCTGGCGGCCGAGAGCCACAACGACCGCGCCATCGAGGGGCCCCTGGACTTCGTGAAGTCCAACATCCTGGGCACGGCGATCCTGCTGGAAGCCGCCCGGGACTACTGGGGCAAGCTGGAACCCGCAAAGAAGGCCGCTTTCCGCTTCCACCACATCTCGACCGACGAGGTGTTCGGGGCCCTGGGCGAGGACGGCGACTTCACCGAGGAGACGCCCTACGACCCGCGTTCGCCCTATTCGGCGTCAAAGGCCTCGTCCGACCACCTCGTGCGGGCCTGGGGCCACACCTACAAGTTCCCGGTGGTCATCACGAACTGCTCGAACAATTACGGGCCCTACCAGTTCCCCGAGAAGCTGATCCCGACGGTGATCACGCGCGCGATGGAGGGGAAGGAAATCCCTGTCTACGGCGACGGCCGGCAGGTGCGCGACTGGCTGCATGTGGACGATCACGCCGAGGCGCTGCTGCTGGTGCTGCAGAAGGGTCTCCTGGGCGAGACCTATTGCATCGGCGGCGACGCCACGAAGCGGAACCTCGAGGTGGTGAAGATCATCTGCGCCCACCTCGACAAGATGGCGCCGGCCAACACGCCGCATGCCGACAAGATCAAGTTCGTCACCGACCGTCCCGGCCACGACTTCCGCTATTCCATCGATGCTTCCAAGCTCGAGCGCGAACTGGGGTGGAAGGCGCGGATGCCGCTGGATGAGGGTCTCGAGGACACCGTGCGCTGGTACGTCGACAACTACGCCTGGGTCGAGGGCATCCGGACCCGCGGCTTCCATTCCGACCGTCTGGGGCTGGTGAAAGCGTGAGAAAGGGCATCGTCCTCGCCGGCGGGGCCGGCACCCGGCTGCACCCGTTGACCATTGCGGTCTCGAAGCAACTTCTGCCGGTCTACGACAAGCCGATGATCTACTACCCGCTGTCGGTGCTGTTCCTGGCGGGCGTGCGCGAGATCCTCATCATCACCACCGCCGAGGACCAGGCGGGCTTCAAGCGCCTGCTGGGCGACGGCTCGCGGTTCGGCGCGCGTTTCGAGTATGTGATCCAGCCCACGCCGGGCGGCCTGGCCGAGGCCTATCTGCTGGGCGAGGACTTCGTCGGCGGCGAGCCCAGCGTGCTGATCCTCGGCGACAATATCTTCTTCGGGCAGAACTTCGTGCAGATGCTGAAGTCGGCCGACGCCCGCCAGGAGGGCGCGACGGTCTTCGGCTATCCGGTGCACGACCCCGAACGCTATGGCGTGGTCGAGCTGTCGCCCGACAACAAGGCGCTCTCCATCGAGGAGAAGCCCGCCAAGCCGAAGTCGAACTACGCCGTGACCGGCCTCTACTTCTACGACGGGCGCGCCAGCGAGATGTCGAAGACTCTGGAGCGCTCGGCGCGCGGCGAGCTCGAGATCACGGCGCTGAACGACCTCTATCTCCAGCGGGGCGAACTGCACGTCGAGCTGCTGGGACGCGGTTTCGCCTGGGAGGACGCCGGCACGCACGACAGCCTGATCCAGGCCGGCGAGCTGATCCGCACCTACGAGCAGCGCCAGGGCCTGCGGATCGGCTGTCTCGAGGAGATTGCCTTCGAGAACGGCTGGATCAGCCGCGACGAGCTGATGAAGCAGGGCGATGCTCAGGGAAAGAGCGAGTACGGCCGCTATCTTCGCGACCTTGCCGATCGAGGGGCTTAACACCGGAGGTGGACGCTATCGGCGGTACTCGCCAGGATCGGCGGAGACTGTTAGGCATCTACTCTGGAAAATTCGGCGGCAAGGCCGACCGGCGGCGACGTCGGCATCCGCGCCGGTCTGAGTTTCGTAAGGAATTTCGCATCATCTACCCGCCGAGGCCGCAGAGCGCGGCGCGGTTCTAGGGAGGGGCCCTTGAAGATCAGAGCACTTGTTATTGTGGCCGCTGTCAGCGCCGGGCTCAGCTTGTCCGGCTGCGATCAGGTCAAGAAGCTCATGGGCGGCGGAAAAGCGAGCGGCCAGGTCGTCGCCACCGTCGACGGCGAAGAGATCACCAGCCTGCAGCTCCGGACCGAGCTGGGCAACTTCGGGTCGCGCGACCCGGAGGTGATGAAGGCCGCCCAGCAGCAGGCGCTGCAGCGCATCATCATGCGCAAGCTGATCGCGAAGAAGGCCCGCGAGGAGAAGCTGGACAAGGGCACAGACTACACGCTGCAGGTCGAGCGCGGCCAGGAAGCCCTGCTGGCTCAGCTGTATCAGCGCAAGCTGGCCTCGAAGGCCGCCCAGCCGACCAAGGCCGAGGCCGAAGCCTATGTGGCGGCCAATCCCGCGCGCTTCTTCCAGCGCAAGGTGCTCTTCGTCGACCAGGTGATCGCCGCGCCGAACAAGATCTCGCCGGAACGCCTGCGGCCGCTGCAGACCCTCGACCAGGTCAAAGCGCTGCTCGACTCGGAAGGCGTCCAGTACCAGACCAACGCGGTGGTGCTCGACACGCTGTCGGCCGACCCCCGGCTGGTTCAGGGCATCGCCAACCTGCCGCCGGGCGAGATCTTCGTGATCCCGCAGGGCGGCGCGATCCTGTTCAACAACGTGAGCGCGTCTCGCTCGGTGCCGTTCACGGGCGACATGGCCACGGCCTATGCGATGAACGCGCTGCGGCAACAGAAGGCCGGCGAGGTGGTGACGAAGCAGATCACCGACATGCGCAAGGCCGCCGAATCGAAGATCGTCTACAACCCGGCGTTCAAGCCGCCGCCTGAAAAGAAGGCGGCGCCGGCAGCCAAGGCGCCTGCGGCTCCCGCCGCTTCCGCCCCTGCGGCGGCCCCGGCTGAACCCGCCGCGAAATAGATCGCGGCGTCATCGGGTCACGAAAAAGGGCCGGCGCTCAGCGCCGGCCCTTCTGTTTTGTGGAGGGCCGGCGTCCGAGGACGTCGACCGACTGTGCCTACGAAGCGGTCGCCGCGCGGGGCGCCGTGGCCTCGCGATTGAGATTGCGCTGGGCCCAGATCATCCAGATCAGGGTCGGCAGGCCTTCCTCGACGAAGGCGTAGCGTGCGCCGCTCTCGCCGCCGGCCATGGGCTTCAGAAGATTCTCGCTCAGCAGCACCTCGATGGCGTCCTGCGCCTTGCGGGCCGAGATGGTGTTGACCGTCTCAACGTCGTGCGCATCGAAGACGCCGTCGGCGGAAAGCGAGGCGCGCGAGGTCATGGCCAGCACGTCCTGGCGGCCCTGATCGAACAGGCGGCGCACATGCTGCTGCGCCGGCGTGGCGATCCGGCCCTGGAACTCCTGGATCGTGCGATCCACAGCGCTGGCGACGTCGGCCGGCGTCACCGTGCTGCGACCGGCGTCCAGTGCCGCATGGCCGGCGTGGTGGCAGATCAGGTTGGCGATATAGGGCGAGCCCCGGGCCACTTCGACCACGAAGGCGCTGGCCTGGCTGTCGAACTTGAGGTCGGCTTCGCGCTCGCCGTTGGCGACGATTTCCAGGACCTCGGACTCGGACATCTTGGGGACGCGCAGGGCGAAGATGTTGCGTCGGATCGACGGGATGTGCTCGACCAGTTCGGTCAGGTCGGCGGCGACGCCGGCCAGCACCAGCTGCACCCGGCCCAGGCGGTCGGAGAGATTCTTGATCACCTCGGCCACGTCCCGGCGGAACGCGCTGGATTCGGCGCGGTCGAACTCGTCCAGGATGATCAGCACGCGGGTGCCCGTGAGGCGCGCGGAAAGATCGCCGAACTTGCGCGGCGTCAGCGGCTCGTTGGGGAGCAGGTCGGCCAGCGACGCGCCCTTTTCGGCCTCGGAGCCCGTGGGCGAGAAACCCGAGTGGAACAGCAGGGGGATCTCGGCGGCTGCCGCGCGGAAGGTCTCGTCGAAGTTCGAGTTTGCGCCGCACGACGTATAGACGACGATATAGCGCGCCTCGGTCGCGGCCTGCGTGAGGATGTGCAGGAGCGAGGTCTTGCCGATGCCGCGTTCGCCGTAGAGCACGACGTGCAGGCGCTGGTCCTCGATCGAGCGGATGATCGTCTTGAGCACGTCGTCACGCCCCGCAAACAGGCGGCGGTCGGCGACCGGCTGCGAGGGCGTGAAGGCGTGGCGCAGCTTGGCCCGCACGGCGGAGAACCGATCGGCGCTGCGGCCGCTCATCTGATCGCTGGCGGTTGTATTGAATCGGGGCAGCGTGCCGCTTTCGGGCGCGCGGCGATGCGCCTCGCGGACCAGCGGCTTCACGACGGCCGTCGGGGCCGCCTGCTGGCGCGGCGCCTTCGCTGCTGCGGGCGGCTTTCGCTTGAACGGGTTCCAGCCGGCCAACTCGTGCTCCATCGTCGGTTCGTCAGGTGTCATACAGACGCGTACGCGCGCGTTCCGCACTTGGACGCGCAGGGTGCACGCCTTCTACCTTCTGTTTGCTTAACCACCCCCTGAAGTCGATTCTAGGGCGCCCCGACATCTTTTCATGCCGCGGTGCGGCAAAGGTTCTGGCTCCCGTTAACCGCGAGTGCTATGTGTTGGCCCGGAGTTTGCAGCGCCATGGTGGTCGCTCGGATTTCGTTGCAGCTATGGGTCGCCAGACGGCCCGGCCAGCGAAATTTCAGGCGAGAGGCAAGGCTTACTCGCCCCTAAGGGGAACCCGGATGACAGGCTATTTCCGGACCTCTAGGGTGAATCGCAAGTTAAATAGGGGTGCACAAATGAACGTGTTTTCTAAGGCTCTGGCGGTCGCTGCGGCCACTGCCACTCTCGCGACGGCCGGTTCGGCCAGCGCGGCCGTCTACATCTCGTTCGACGGCGTGACCGACGCCTTCGTCGATCTCGACGACGGCCTGATCAATCAGGGCTTTGGCTCGCTGGGTGGCTTCGCCTCCGTGCTCGTCCAAGGCAACGCCGACACCGTCGGTCAAGGTATCCTGCACACGACCTCGGTCGACGTGACGGCCGCCAGCACCGCCGCCAACCTGACCGTCTGGGTTACGCGGACGGGCCTGACCAGTGACTACAAGGCCTTCTGGTCTTCGACCAACAACAACAACGCCAACGGCCTGACCTCGAAGATCGAGCAGTTCTTCGGTGGGGCGAACCAGAAGTACGGCGGCACGTCGCTGGGTTCGGTCACCAAGGTCGGCCTCGGCCAGAACGGCATCGATGGTGTCTTCAACATCGGTGGCGGCGGTGTGTACTCCTGGACCCAGAAGTACACGATCACGGCGAACTCCGGCGCCGCTCAGCGTTCGGCTTCGGCGACCGCTCAAGCCGTTGCGGTTCCGGAACCCGGCACCTGGGCTCTGATGATCATGGGCTTCGGCGCTGCCGGTGCGATGATCCGTCGTCGCCGCGCGGTTTTCGCCTAAGCGACAACCAAGCCTGAATTGCGGAGGCCGCCGACCCTCGGGTCGGCGGCCTTTTGCGTTTTCGCGTCCTGATTTGTAACAGGCGCGCCTTGGAGCGCGTGGGGGGCGGGCCCTCGTCGCGGCACCGCCTTCTGTGGCGGCGCTTTGCATTTTGGTGAGGTCCGGTAGATACCCTGCCAGGGTTGCGTGCGGACCCGAGCGGCGGTCTGCATGTCCGCGATTCAAGAGGCGGCGAATCTCGAGATGTTCTGGCTTACGGTCGGCAGGATCCTCTGGGCGCGATGGCTCATCATCGCGATCGTGACCCTGGGCGCCCTGGCCGGCGGAGCCGGGGTGGTGGCTACGGCCGATCGCCAGTACGACGCGACGGCCCGCGTGCTCTTGAACATCTACAAGCCAGACCCGATCACCGGCGCCGTCATCGGTCGCAGGCAGATCGACCCCTACCTCGAATCGCAGCTCGCGTTCATCCGTGAGCCCCAGGTCGTCGCGCCGGCTGTCGAGGCGGTGGGGTGGCTGGACGATCCGGAAATTCTGAACGCCTACGCGTCGCGGCCGGCCGGTGACACGCGGCCGCTTATTCTCTGGTTGGCGCAGACCGTCGCCGCGGCTCTCGACACGTCGCTGGTGGAAGGCAGCAACATCATCGAAATCCGCTATCGCGGGGCGTCGCCGGAGCTGGCAGCCCTGGTGGCCGGCGCGGTGCGGGACGCCTACATCGCGGGCAGCATCGCCGAGCGGCGGAACTCCTCGGAGAGCGACGCGACGGCTCAGGCCGAGCGAGCGGAGCGCCTGCGAGCCGAACTCCTCGCCCTTCAGACCAGGAAGTTCGCCATGGAGCAGGCGACGGGCGTGATCCTGACGCCGAACGGGGCCGACTTGGACAGCGAACGCCTGATGGCGCTGGCGCAGCCGCCGTCGCGCGCGTCCATGATGAACAACCTCCCGGTCATCGCAACGCCTGCAACCCTGCGCGGTCAGCTGGCGGTGCTCGATTCCGAGCTGAACCAGGCCAGCCAGACTCTGGGGCCCAATCACCCGCGGATCGTGGAGATGCGCCGGATGCGGGCGCAGCTGGCGACGCGTGCGGATGCGGAGGACCGCGAGGCAGGCGGTGTCGCCGCGGTGGTCACCGCGAACGAACGCTCGAAGGCCGCGGCCTTCAACGCCCAGCGCGAGCGGGTTCTGAGCCAGCGCCAGGACGCGCTGCGTCTGCGTCTCCTCCAGGATCAGATCAACCTGAAGGCCAAGGCTTTGGAGGCGTCGCTGAAGCAGGTCGCCTACCTGCGCCAGCTGACGACCACGACGGAGAGCGGTCTGACGTCGATGGGCGATGTGAAGAACGTTCCCGGCGTCGCATTTCCGAACACCGCCCTGATCCTGGGCGGGACGGGGGGGCTTGGCTTCGTTGCGGGCGTGATCGCGGCGTTGCTGACAGAGATGTTCAACCTGCGTGTCCGCACGCTGGGTGGTCTGCGCACCGCCGCGCCGATCCCGGTGCTGGGTTCGATCCCGGCGCTTCGCGACCCGCCCGTGAAACGCCAGCGACGCCGGATTCGCCTGCGCAAGCTCAAGCCCGCCGCGGCGTGATGGACCGCACCGAGCCTTCCGACGCGTCCGCCCCGGAGAGCCTGCTGACGCGAATCGCGAAGCTGGGCGTCGACTCGCGCGCCGCCTCGCTGCTGCAAGGCTCGGCTGCAGCCATTCAGCAGCACGCCATCAGCGGTCGCCGGGGTCTGGCCGTCTGCGCGGCGGCCAAAGGCGCCGGTGTGAGCTTCGTGACCGCCGGCCTTGCGTTGACCGTCGCTCAGAGCGGGCTTCGCACGCTGGTCATCGACGCGAACCTGCGGGCGCCGGCGCTGGCCGACATGATCCCCCCGCCGTCCACGCCGTCGCATGGGCTCCTGCAGTACCTTCGAGGTGAACTCGACGACCCGGGCGCGCTGGTGCAGGCCGACGTCGAATACAATCTGTCGGCGATCTACGCCGGCGGTGCGGGCGAAGACGTCCAGGACCTCTTCGACACCGAACGGTTCGAGCAGGTGATGCAGTATGCGCTGCGCACCTATGACCTGACCCTGATCGACACGCCGCCGGCCAACCGCTGCGCCGAGACGCGGCGGATCGCAGCGGTGGCGGGGTATGCCGTCCTGGTGGCGCGGCGTGACGTGACCATGGCCGACGACCTCGGGACGCTGATCAACGACCTGCGTCTTGATCGCACCGAGGTGATCGGATCGATCTTCAACGAAGGCTGAGCCCTCAGCTGGCGGGGGGACCGCGTTCGTTGCGCAGGCCGGCGGCCCAGCCCGAGAGTCCGTAGTTGAACTGGGTCCACGCGCCGCGCCGTCCGTAGCGCATTAAGAGCTGCCCCAGCGCGGCCATCGCGGCCACGGGCAGGCGGCCCGGGAACAGGTCGCGGGTCAGCAGCATGCGGTTGCGTTCGTCCAGGTAGATCGGCAGACGCGGGCGGCTCTTCAGTCCGGCGTTGGAGCCGGTGGTGGCGCCGTGCGCGTGCTTGACCCGGGCGCCCGGCGCGAAGCCCAGCCGCATGCCGTGGCGCGCGGCCCGCAGGAACCACTCGCTCTCTTCGGCATACAGGAAATAGTCCTCGCGCATGGGGCCGACGGTCTCGAGGAACCGGCGGCCGACCAGCATCGAGGCCCCGTTCAGGAACGACTGAGTCCGTTCGACGGCGCCGCCGTCCACCGGCGCCTCCAGCCGTGAGCCGTTGCCGATGGACTCGGCCCGGGCCAGCCAGGCGCGCCAGCGGCCCCCGTGCGACTGCACCTCCCCGGTCTCGCGATAGAGCGTGCAACCGACGGCGTCGACATCGCCGACCTTCAGCCGCGCGACCATGGCGCCCAGCGCGTCCGGATCAGGTTGGGTGTCGGGATTGAGGATCCACCATGCGTCGGCGTCGGGCGTGCTCCTGAGACAGACGTTGACCCCGCCAGCAAAGCCCAGATTTCCGCCGGCCTGGTGCGTCGTGACGGTCTGGCCGCCGGCCAGCCTGGTCGGTACGGCCGCAACCAGCCGCCGGAACGCCTCGTCTCCGCCGTTCTCGCAGATGAAGACCGAGAAATCGGCGTAGGTCCCGGCCTCGAGCGCGCGCAGGCACGCGGCGATGTCGTCCGCATTGCGGTAGCCGACGATCGAGATCGAGACGTGCAACGGCGCGGGTCCGCTCAGAACTTCACGCTGCCGAGCGTGGACGTGTCGTCCAGGTTCCGGTGGCGGGTGTACTGGGCCAGAAGGTGCATCAGCGACTGGTGCACGTCTTCGACGACGCCGTAGTTCTCGGCCTGAACGTGCAGGCTGACATCTGCGACCTTGGCGGACTCACCGCCGCCGAAGCCCGTGAAGGCCAGCGTTTTCAGGCCCTTCTCCTTCGCCAACTTCAGCGCCTTGACGATGTTGGGCGACGACCCGGACGAGCTGATGGCGATCAGCAGGTCGCCGGGCTGGCCCAGCGAGTCCAGCTGGTACGAGAAGACGTCGTCATAGCTGATGTCGTTGGCGATAGCGGTGATCAGCTCGACCGTGGTCGACAGGCTGCACACCTTGGGCCGGATCGAAGTGCCGGCGCGGATGCCTTTCAGGCAGTCGCAGGCCAGGTGGTTGGCGATCGCGGCCGACCCACCGTTGCCGCAGGAGTAGATCGTGCCACCGCGGGCGATCACGTCGCCCACGAGCTCGCCGGCGCGCTTCAGGGCGTCCTGGTCGAGGGTGGCCGCCGCGTGGCTGTACTGCTCGAAATAGGCCGCCGCGTAGGCGCCGGCGCCGTCGAACAGGCGGTCGGGGAAGAAGGTCATGCGCAGCCCCTTTCAGATGTTCGTCGCGGCCTGGCCGCTCCGGACAACGTCACTGATAGAACACGATGCTGGTGCCCATGTTCTCGAACCCGAAGTCCACATGACGCAGGTGCGAGAGTGCAGCCTTGATGTCGGCGTGGCGCTCTTTTGGCGCAGAGAACACCATGAAGCCCCCGCCGCCGGCCCCCAGCAGCTTGCCGCCGCGGGCGCCTGCCTTGCGGGCGGCGTCGTAGTAGTCGTCGATGTCGCCGCTGGAGATGGCGGCGGTCAGCCCCTTCTTCAGCATCCAGTTCTCGTGGAGGATCTCGCCCAGCGCGTCGGTGTTCCCGCGGGAGATCTCATCGCGGAGCACGTCGACCAGCTCGGTCATCCGCACCAGCGCCTGCTTCTTGGCCTTGTCGGCGGCCACCGCGTCGGACTGCTGCTGCAGCACGCCAGAGGCCGAGCGGACGATGCCCGTGTAGAACATGAGCATCTCGGACTCGATGGTGTCGGTCACGCCCGCCGGCGCGATCACCGGCTCCACGGTCACGGTCTCGTCCGGATAGAACTTGATGATGTTGAGGCCGCCGGCGGCGGCGGCGTACTGGTCCTGCTTGCCGATCGGCTCGCCGCATAGGTCGATCTCGACCTCGCAGGCCTCGCGGCCCAGGTCCAGCTTGGGCCGGTACTGGCCCAGGTAGGCGTACAGGGCGTGCAACAGGCCCACGGTGAAGGAACTGGACGAGCCCAATCCGCTGCCGCGCGAGGGGATGTCGGCCACCGAGGTGATCTCGACCCCGCCATCGACGCCCAGCTTGCCCAGGGTGGCCTTGACGATCCGGTGCTCGATCTCGGCGACCGACAGCACTTCCTCAGTCTTGGAGTAGCTGAGGCGGATGCCCGGCTCGAAGCGCTTGTTGATCGTCACGTAGACGAACTTGTTGATCGAGGTGGAGAGCACCGCGCCCACGCCATCGCGATAGAAGGCCGGCAGGTCGCTGCCGCCCCCCACAAAGCTCAGCCGCAGCGGCGTCTTCGAGATGATCATCGCTCGCACCCCTCGCTGGCCCTGCGGCCGGCGTCTCGTTTCGGCTTAGGCCAGCTAACGTTACTTTCCTCTGAAGCCGCCGCCTTACCCGGCGACCGCAACAGGCTCTCCCAGAATGAGATTTACGGCCGCCGCCAGGTCGCGGACGCGATGCTGCGGTTCGCCGGGGAACTTGCCGTCCCGGCCCGCGTGGCCGGTCTCGACGAGGATGAAGTTGAGGCCGCAGCGCCGCGCCAGCTCCATGTCGGTCGTCGTGTCGCCGATGTACCAGGAGCGGGAAAGGTCGATGCGCAGCTCCTCGGCGGCCTTGCGGATCATCCCGGGCTCGGGCTTGCGGCATTCGCAGGCGAACTTCAGCTCGGGCACTTCGCCGGGAAAGCCTTTGTCCGGGTGGTGCGGGCAGTAGTAGAGCGCGTCGACGTAGGCGTGCTCGGCGGCCAGCAGGGTGTCGAGGCGATTGTGGATAGCCTGCAGTTCGTCTTCGGTGCAGTCGCCGCGGGCGATGACCGGCTGGTTGGTGATGATCACCGAGCGGTAGGCGGAACGGTTGATCCGCACCACGGCCTCGCCCACGCCCGGGATCAGGCGCAGGTTTTCAGGCCTGGAGATCAGGCCAACCTCCTCGTTGAGCACGCCGTCGCGGTCCAGGAAGATGGCCGGGGCCAGGTTGCGCAGGGACAGGCCGGCGACCTTGCCGCTGGCGATGTCGCGCCCGGTCTTGACCAGGCGCTCCGGCGTTCCTGCGTCCTTGATGTACTCGGGGCTGCGGTAGCCGTAGAGGCGCAGGCCCTGGGCCACCATCGCGGCGAAGACGTGCTTGCCGAAGTCGGGCTTTTCGGGGAGGCCCTGCAAGCCCTGTAGCGCGTCGCGCTCCAGCACATAGAGGCCCGCATTGACCAGGTTGGGCAGGTCCAGACCCGGCGGGTGCGGATAGCCGCGGATCTGCGTGACGAAGCCCTGGCGGTCGACTTCGACGATGTCGGAATCGAAGGGGTGGTCGTTGGGGTGCACCAGCAGAGTCGCAGCGGGCGCGTGTTTTTCGTGGATGGCGACCAGGCGGTCGAGGTCCACGTCCAGCACCACGTCGCCATACATGACGATGAAGCGGTCCTGCAGCTCGCCTACGGCGTCAAGCACGGCGCCGGCGGTGCCGCGCGGGCCGGCCTCCACGACACAGCGGACATTCAGGCCCCACTTGGAGCCATCGCCGCAATACTCGGCGATCACCTCGGCCTTGTAGCCGCACAGGATCACCACCTCGGTCATGGCCGAGGCCGCGATCAGCTCCAGCTGACGGCCCAGCAGGGTGGTCCCGTCGATGGGGGCCAGGGGCTTCGGCAGATCGCCGGTGATCTCTTTCAGCCGGGTGCCCATGCCCCCGGCCAGGATGACGACCTGGGTCAAGCAAATCCCCGCTGAACAGCCACTTCCTGGATCGCCCGCGCCACGGCCTGCGCCGACGACATGGACGGCCGCCAACCCAGACGGGCCAGCTTGTCGACCGAGTAGGAGAACTTCGGCACGTCGCCTACCCAGCCGCGATCGCCGCCCGTGTAGCGGATCCTGGCGCCGGTTTTCGACGCGGCGATGACGCCGGCTGCGATGCCGGCGACGTCGAAGCCTTCGTCCTCCGGGCCGATATTGTACAGAGCCCGTGGCTCGTCGGCCTTGTCGACGATGTAGAGCATGGCCTCGATCAGGTCGGACGCATGCAGGTAGGGCTTCTGCTGCTTGCCGTCGCCCAGGACCTCGAGCTCGGTGGGGTCGCGCTTCAGCTTCAGGAACAGGTCGTTGATGACGCCGTGCGTGGCGCGGTCGCCGACCACGTTGGGGAAGCGGAAGATCCAGGCCTGCTTCAGGTGGGACTCGACCGCGGCGCTGATCAGCGCCTCGCCGGCCAGCTTCATGGCGCCGTAGTTGGAGATGGGCAGCATCGGCCCGTGGGTCTCGACCAGCGGGTCGGGATGGGCGCCGTAGACGGCCGATGTGGAGGCGAAGGCGATCTTCGCCGCGCCCGCCGCCTTGGCGATCTCAACCGCGCCCCAGGTGGTCATGAAGGTGTCGCGCATGTCGATGCGGGTGTCGGCGACGCCCGCGGCGATGTCGGAGTTGGCGGCCAGGTGCCAGACGATGTCCGCGGTGCCGTGCGCGGCGAGAGCGGCGGTGAGGCTCGCGGGCTCGGCGCAGTCGCCCTCGATGAGGGTGAAGTCCTTGTGCGGCAGGGCCAGTGCCAGGTTCTCGCGCGTGCCCCGGCTCATGTTGTCCACGCCCACCACCCGGTGGCCGTCGGCGAGGAGGCGGTCAACCAGCTGGCTGCCTATGAAGCCGGCGGCGCCCGTCACAATCATCGTCATTCGCACACACCCTGCTTCGCGACCTGCCCTAAGCAGGTATCCCGTGGGGCGTAAAGAGAACCCCAACGGGTGACCGGAGCCGCATTGACCCTGCCGGTCGCGTGGGCTTCCTTGCGCGGCCTCGTGCTTAAGGACCCTGTAGGGACTGGGCGGGAATAAGGGGCGGGCAGAACTCCAGGGGCCGACGCGCGCGCATGAAGACGATCCTCCACATCACGTGCGATTTCCCCGACCCGATGGTGGGGGCCAAGACCCGGTCGGTGCAGAACCTGGTGGAGAACACGCCCGAGTACCGCCACGTCGTCTATTCGCTGAACCGGGCGAACTGGAAGACGGGCGTGCATGCCCTCCGCTTTGGGACCGACCGGACGGCGCTGGCCTATGGCGCGCCGCCCAAGGGACTGTTCCACGCCTCCCGCCTCAAGCCGGTGGCCGACTGGATCCTGAAGGATGTCCGCGCCGCCGGGATCCAGCCCGACGTGATCCACGCCCACAAGCTGTCGGTCGAGGGGCTGATCGCGCTGGACCTCACCAAGGCGCTGGGCGCGCCGTACGTCTGCGACATCTGGGGCGACACCGACCTGAAGATCGCCGGCGCCCGCAAGGACCTGATGCCCAAGTGGCGCCAGATCGTGGCCGACGCGGCCCAGGTCTTTCCCTGCGCGCCGTGGGCCACCGACAAGTTCGAGGCCGGCTATGGCTTGGACCGCGGCAAGGCCACGGTGCTGCCGCCCATCGTGTGGCACGACAAGTTCACGCCCTCGAAGCCGGCCGGCGCGCCGCGGTTCGTCACCCTGTTCAACCTGGACGTCCACAAGCGGAAAAACTTCGTGGGCCTGGTGCAGGCGATCATGGAGGTGGCCAAGACCACCCCTGACGTGACGCTCGACGTCTGGGGCAAGGGTGGCCCGGAGGCGATCACCGAGGTCGCCGAGATCATCACCGCCGCCGGCGCGGGACAGCGGGTGTTCATGAAGGGGCCACTGCCCGAGGGCGAGTTCGAGAGCATCCTGGGCGGCTATGTGGCCTTCGTGATGCCGACCTTGCGCGAGACCTTCGGCATGGTTTTCATCGAGGCGCTCTTCTCGGGCCTGCCGATCCTTTACACCCGCGAATGGAGCGTCGACGGCCTCTTCGAGCATGGCCAGGTGGGCTATGCCTGCCGCAGCCAAGACAACGCCGACGTCCAGGCGGCGTTGAAGTACCTGCTTGCCGAGGAAGCACGACTGAAGGCCGACATCGCCAAGCTGCATGCTGACGGCGGACTGGACCCCTACAAGCGCGCCGGCGTGGTGGCGACCTATCGGGGCGTCATCGAGAAGGTGACGGGGGGCTAGGCCCCCACCGGGGCTCCGCGGGCTTCGGCCTCAGCCTTGTTTTTGAGGCGCCAGGACAGGGCCAACGCGCCGCCCAGCATCATGAAGATGAGTGGATGGTTGGAGTCGAGGATGAAAACCATCTTCGCCACAACGAAGTTCATCAGGGCGACGGCGATCGGCAGAAGGATCGTGAGGTCACCGGTCGGCTTGTACTTCACCACGCTGCTGCCCGCGACCCACGAGGCGCGGATGAAGATGGCCATGTAGACGATGAAGCCCAGGAAGCCGTAGTCCATGAGCAGCTGGATGTAATAGGAATCCAGCGTCATCTGCCCGTTCGGGCTGCGGAACCCGACGGTCCGGGCCGCTTCACCGATCCCGAAGCCCCAGGGGTGCGAGAACAGGTGTGGCTTGGCCATTTCCCACTGCGTGAGCCTGGCCGTGGTGCTGGACGCCTCGGCGCCGCTGCCCCAGACCGCGCGCCGCAGGAAGCCCACAAAGAAACTGGCCACAAAGGTGCCCATGAGTACGGCGGGATAGGCCAGCACCATCGCCGGAGCGATCAGGCTGCGCTGGTCGGACCGCCAGCGCAGCGAGGCCCAGATCAGGACGTAGAACAAGGCTGCGCCCATCAGCACAACGATGCCCAGGCGGGAGTCGCTGAGCAGGATCACGTACAGGGCCAGCGGCAGGTAGAGCACCGAGACGATGCGGGTAAACAGCCTGCTGCCCTGGGCGACCGCGAAATGGATCGCGAACGGCGCGGCCAGTCCGAGCACTTCCGCCAACCCCAGGGGCGACGTCAGAAGGCTTTGAACCCGCTGCTTGCCGATAGCGGAACGCTCGATCCCGTCGAGCACGTTGTCGATCAGGGCGCTGTCGACCTTCAGAAGGGGTGGGATGTGTCCCACCCAGGGGACTTTCCCGATCAGCATCTGCCAGATGCCGACGAAGCAGATGACGTAGGCCATGGCGAGGTAGGCGCCGGCCCAACGCGTTGCGAGACCCGGCCGGGTGAACAGATAGCAGCTGACGAAGAAGATGGCCGTGTGGTTCATCTGCGCGACGATGTACTTGTTCAGCGAGATGTTCAGACGGTTGGTGAACAGCAGCGACACCGTCTGGATCACGACGAAGGCGACCACCAGCTTCCAGATGTAGGGATCCGACCGCATCGGGTCCCCGATCGCCTTGCGGAAGTTCGGTGAGACCGAGATGCAGATCAGCAGCACGAAGATCAGGGGTGCGGCGAAGATCCGCAGCATCGTGAGCCAAGGCAGGTGCGGGATCGTGATCGCGATGTAATTGGGCCAGACGAACAGGGCCGCGAAGAATGCGAGGAAGAGTGGCTCTAAAGCGCCGGTCGGTGCGTACTCGCCCTGCGGCAAGACCCAGACGAGAAGCAGCGCCAGAAGCGGCAGAGGCGCCAGCAACGGCATGATCTTGAAGGGCGCGGCGAGGCCGAACATGACCCCCCAGCCGATGCAGATGGCCGCCAGCAGCAGGTAGAGCAGGGTCCGCTTCCCGTTCGAGAGGGGCGGGCGACGATAGCCGGCAAGGAGGGCGCCGTCGTAGGTCGGCGGCGGCGCCGGGCTGCGGCGCGAGAATAGGGCCGGCCGGCGCGGGCGATCTTCCTTCACCCGCCGCGCTTTCGGCGGCTTGTCCCTCTTGGCGACCGCCGCCTTGCTCTTGGCGCGGGCGCTCACCGGGCCTTCCTCTCCGTGGCGGAGGTGAACAGCGCGCGCAGCTCGGTGTCGTAGGCCGCGAGCGCGCCCTCGACCACAGCCTGTCCGGCGCGAACCGCCTCGGCCAGGCGGGCGCGATCATCGACGCAGGTCCGCAGGTAGCCCAAGGCTTCCTCCGTGCTCATGCCAGAGACCGGCACGCCGAAATCATAGCCGAGGACGCCCTGGAAGAGACCCGAGAACTTCCGACTGTAGGCGATGGGGACCACCGGAACGCCGGCGGAGTAGGCGCCGATGCAGGCGTGCATGCGCCCGGCCACCAGGAAGTCCATGCCGGCGATGTAGGACTTGGCCGCGGACGGCGAGGGGAAGTTCGGCGGGCGCACGGCGGCGGGGAACTCGGCGGCCAATCGGTCGGCGACGCGGCCGTCGTCGTCCATGGGCAGCTTGTCGCCGGTGGCGTGGGTGATCAGGTGCACCCGCACGCCCGGACGGGCGAGCATCTCAGCGATGAAGCGGCGCATCAGGTCGGCGTAGTCGACCTGCAGCCCGAACTCGTTGCCGCCTGTGTAGCCGCCGTTGAACAGCAGGCCAGACACATTGACGCCGATCTCGAGCGGGCCGCCCGCCGCGCGGGCCGGTCGGTCGAAGGGCAGGCGGAACGCCACGTCCACGGCCTGTACGGCCTTGGCGCCCGGGGCCATCTGGCCGATGGCGGCGAACGATTGCGGGTCGCGCGCGACGACGGCGAAGGCGCGCTTCATGGCCCAGCTGGCCAGCGCCGTGTGCGGCTGGCGCTTGAAGGGCCCGATCGTCTGCGGGCTGAACAGCAGCGGCACGCCGCGCAGCCAGGCCATCGCCTTCGACAACCAGAGGAAGCCGAAGCGCTTGGACGAATAGATGTCGGTGAAGCTGTCGCCCGCGCCGATGTCGAGAATGCAGTCCAGCTTGCCGATGCGCGACCAGTAGCCCGCGGGCGACAGCATCGACTTCGTGGTGATCTCGAAGGCGTCGATGTCGGGGCCCTCGACATAGGGCTCGTCGAAATCGTTGGCGAACTCCAGCAGCGTGAAGCGTGGCGTGAGGCCCAGCGCCTCGGCAGCCGCGCGTGCGCACAGGATGTTGCCGACCGTCAGCGCGCCGATGCCCAGGTTGCCCGAGCCGCGGCCGTGCCAGAGAAGTCCAATGTGGATTTCGCGGGGTGCTGCCATCAGTCTGCCAGCAACTGGACGTATTCGATGGTGATGCCCCGCGTGTAGACCGGGCTCAGGAAGTTGCAGAGGAAGGGCCCAGCGCCTTTGACGTGCTCGGGCTCCAGAAGCTTCATCTCCTGGGCTTCCAGGTCGCGGGCCAGCTGGTCCAGGTCGGGCGCCTCAAGGGCGATGTGGTGCAGGCCGCCGGCGCCCTTGTTGAACCGCAGCAGGGGGCCGCCGTCGGGCACTACGAACTCGATGGGCGAGCCCGTTTCGCGCTTGGTGAAGATACACAGCGCCGACCATTGCGGGACATAGCCGCGGTAGTCTTCCTCCAGGCCCATGACCGCCATCAGCGTCTGAGCGTCCTCTTCCGAGGGCTGGACGATGCCGACGTGGTGGAGCGCAGGGAATTTCACGGCTTGGCCTTGCTCTGAAGCTGCTGGGCGATCGGGTCGACCAGGAAGTCGCTCATCTGGTCTGCGCCCGTGCTGGTGAGGTGGGCGTAGTCTGCATAGAGATCGGGCTGGAAGGCGGTGAAATCGCCCATCCAGATCGGCCCATACTGGCGGTAGAGCGCCTCTTCCTGAATGGCCGAGGGGCCCGAGTAATAGGGCAGGAACAGGAAGGCGAGCTTCACGCCGCGGGCCTTTGCCAGCTTGGCGATCTCGCGAATGTAGTGCCGCTCGTCGCCGAACTCCCACTCCGCGTACTCCGCCGGCAGGATGGGCGGCCGTGAACGGGCCTCCAACTTGCGCACGCCGCGCTCGATCTCCTCCGGCGCGCCGGGATGGGTGGCGTTGAGGATGCGGCCGTCGGGAAGCGCGACGTCGCCGGTCGTGTCGACCGAGTGGCCCCGATAGGTCTCGGGCTGGAACTCGGCCGGCGGACCCAGGACGCCCGGCGCCACATAGGCGGCGAACAGCTGCGCCTGGCGGAACGGCAGGTAGACCAGGTCGGACAGGTAGTTGATGTCGGCCGGATAGCCGGGATGCACGATCTGCTCGCGCGGCGCGAGGAACTTGAAGGTGGGGTGGCCCAGGCGGCTGGGCTTCTCCACCACGCCGATGACGATCAGCTTGGGCTGCTTCTTGCTGAGCAGTTCGTCGATGATCGTGTAGTTGATGTTCCGCCCGGTCTCGGGAAGTGAGAAGTTCACGACATTGCTGGGCAGGCCGCGCTGTGCAAGGGCCGCGCCGATCCGCGGCGCATCGATCGCGGCGCCGACGCGTGACGGGCCGACGAACACGACATCAATCGGTTCCGGATCGAAATTGATCCGCTCGTAGATCCATTTCGAACGGGCATGGATTGTGCCCTCGAGAAGCTGCCAGCGCTGGTATTCGCGCTCGGGCAGGACGCTCAGGCCCACGGCGAGGGCCACGGCGACGCCCAGGATCACCAGGGTTCCGCGGAGGGCGTGCAGGGTTCGCATCGGTCGCCTCCGCTAGAAGTTGAAGTAAAGGAAGATAGCGCGGCCGCGCTGCACCAGCAGGACGCCGGCCAGCAATATGACCGCGACGAAGATCAGGCCCTTGGTGTCGGGCTTCCACGTCCACGAGATCGGCGCCTTGGCCACGTCGCGCCACTCACGCCAGTTATACGCCGGGTCGAACCGCGACATGATCTGCTGAGTGTTGGGCGCCAGGAAGGCGATGGCGATGCTGAGCAGCAGCGTCAGGTAGACGCCCCAGCCGATCTCGATCGGCAGGGTGAAATCGAAGCCGCGGAGCGCGGTCATGCCCGACCAGACGTCCAGGGCGTCAGGGACCGTCGCGGCGCGGAACATTACGTTGGCGTAGATCACGGCGATCAGGGTGATCGCGTGATAGCCGAAAATCTCGAGCGCGCCCGGATCGGCCAGCTTCTTGCCCGCCTTGCGGAGCTTCTTGCGAAGCTGCTTGCGGCGCTCGCGCCAAGCCTCGTTCGTGCAGATGTAGATGGCGTGCATCACCCCGAAGGCGACGAACGTCCAGCCCGCGCCGTGCCAGATGCCCACCACGACGAAGGTGATGAAGGTGGGAATGGCGATCGCGACCCCGAAGGCGCTCCAGCCGTCCAGGCCCTTCTCGGCGGCCAGGCGGTTCAGCGGCACCGAAAGCGGCTGGAAGATGTAGGCCACGATGAAACGCTGCAACGTCATGTGCCAGCGGCGCCAGTACTCGATGACGCTCGCCGCACGCAGCGGCGAGTGGAAGTTGAGCGGTAACTTCACGCCGAACATCCGCGCCAGGCCGATGGCCATGTCGGAGTAGCCAGAGAAGTCGAAGTAGAGCTGGAAGGTGAACAACAGCGCGGCCATCCAGCCGGACGCCAAGGTGAACTCGTGCGCCTGCCGCCCCGCATCGAACAGGGCGTTGGCTTCGACCGCCAGCGTGTCGGCGATGACCACCTTCTTGAACAGGCCGATGGCAAAGATCGTCAGGCCGATCAGCATGTTGCGCCAGATCAGCTTGCCAAACCGGCGGGTCTGGATCTGGGGGACGACCTCCTTGTAGTGGACGATCGGGCCCGCGATCAGCTGCGGGAAGAAGGACGCGAAGAGCGAGAAGTCGAGCAGGCTCATCTTGCGCGCGTCGCCGCGGGCGGAGTCGATGAGATAGGCGACCTTCTGGAAGGTGAAGAACGAGATCGCCAGCGGCAGGATGATCGGCGGCAGCGTACTCTCGAAGCCGAACAGGCCGCTGAGATTGTCGGCGAGGAAATTCGCGTACTTGAAGTAGCCCAGGAGGGCGACGTCGACGACCAGACCGAAGACTAGCCAGAACTTTACCGCACGGTCTCGCTGGCGCTCATGGGCCTTCTGGATGATGCCGCCGACCGCATAGTTGAAGACGATCGAGAACAGCAGCAGCGGCAGGTGCGCCGGACGCCACCAAGCGTAGAAGCCCAGCGACAGGACCGTAAGCACCAGCTTGGCGAGCGGCTGCATGCGCCAGCCGGCCAGGTAGGTCGCCACCAGCGCGAGCGGCAGAAAGCCGAAGATGAAGATGTAGGAGCTGAAAAGCACTTACAGGCCTCTCAGCCGCTGAGTTGCGCCTCGCCGTACCAACACCCGTCCCCCGCTCTTGGCCTCAGACCGGACGCGCAATGACGCCAGCGGACACGGTGATGCGATTCGAGAGCGCGAACTCCAGGCGCTTGGCCTGCGTCGCGTACATCTCCATGGACTCGATCTCGAACCCGGCCGCGTTGACCAGCGCCTTCACGTCGTCGGGCGTGGAGAACAGGTAGATGTGGTCGGGCGAGGGGCTGTTGAGTGGCACGTTGATGAAGATGCGGCCGTCCGGGCGCAGAGCGGTGTGCAGGAACTTCAGCGCCACGTCGGGGCGCTCGAGATGCTCCAGCACCTCGGAGATGACGATCAGGTCGTATCGGCGGTCAGACTTCTCGGCCTTTAGGATGTCGACTTCGGTCAGGCTGACCGGCTTGTCGACGCCCAGCTTGTCGAGGGCCGCGCGGGTCTCGCGCAGCGACACGGCGCTGACGTCCCAGGCCTCGAGGCTCTTGGACAGCGCAGAGGCAGCGGCGAAGTAGACCGCCAGGCCGTGGCCCGGGCCCACTTCCAGATAGTCGAAGGGCTGGGTGGCGGCGCCCAGAACGCGGTGCAGGAACTGCTCGAAGGTGCCGATGTGGTTGTACCAGAGCACCTGGGTCAGCAGCAGGCCATTGACGTAGCGGGCCATGTAGTCGTGGTTCGAGTAGACCTCGGCCATCGCCGCCTCGAACGTCGACAGGCGGTAGCGGCCCTCACGGTGGAAGAAGAGCTCCTCTTCCCGCAGGCGGTCGCAGGTCCAGCGATAGTCTTCAGCGACCTGGCGTTCCGAACCCTTGGACAGCCGGCGCACGGCCTCTGCCACCGCCTCGGTCGCCCGCATCATCTCAGGCGAGCGGGCGGCCAGGCTCTTCTGCAGATAGCCGGCGTGTTCGGGCCAGGCCTCGAGCACGCTGTCGATCACCGCCCGAGTATGCGGCCGGCTGGCCAGCATGTCGGAGAGGGCGTCGTTGGCGGTGGTCGTCATTGCTGCAGCTCCAGGGCGGCGCCGGCGACGGCCTTGTCGTCGACCAGCATCGGAAGCTCCGGGCTGGCGTAGGCGGCAAGGTCGAGCGTCCAGAGCGTCTCGCCGCTGGCTTCTTCGCTCAGCAACGTAAATCCAAGCTTAGCGTAGTGGTCGCGGACCATCGCGTTTTTGGGGGACGGGATGTAGCGGCCGATCAGCCGCTGTGCGCCGTCGGCCCGCGCGGCGCGCGCCAGATGGTCGAGGCAGGCCTCCTGAACCCGCCGGCCCAGCACTCGGCAGCTCATCAGCCAAGTGTCGATCTCCCAGGCCTCGCCCTGGCGATCGGCGACCATCACGCAGATGATCCCGTTGTCGCCGAACTTGTCGACCAGGCGCGCCTGGCTGATGTGGCGGCGCGGATCGCTCTCGGCGGCCTCGACCTGGGCCTCTGTGTAGCGGCGGGTGGTCAGGTTGAACTGGTTCGACTTGTTGATCAGCTGGGCGACGCGGGGTCGCGAGACGCTGTCGACCGGCGCGATGGTGCAGACCATGTCCAGCGAGGCCAGGTAGCTGTCGAGGTCGCCCGAGGCGTTGACGGCGGCGGCGCGGGCGGCGTTCGCCTGGTACATGCCGGCGCGGTCGCGGTCGTCCTGGGTGAAGGCGACCGCCTCGAAGTAGCCGGCGGCCATCAGCATCCGGGGATAGAGGGCCGGCTCCTCGGGCAGCTCGGGCACGCCCACCAGCGGCAACTCGCGACGCACCTGCTCGCGCTCAGCGGGGTTGTCGTCGAGGAACACGAGGGCGTCGATGCCGATGTTCAGGGTCTCGGCGATGGCGCGCAGATTGGCGGCCTTGTCGGTCCAGTTCGCCTGGAAGACGGCGATGTGGTCCTCCTTGAGCACCATCTCGGGATGCTCGCGGAAGGGCAGCAGGGCGGCGGCCTCTTCGTTCTTGGAACAGACGGCGAGGACGACGCCGCGGCGGCGCAATTCCAAGGCGGTATGCTGGATGGCCAGGAAGGCCTCGCCCGCCGCCGATCCCTGGCCCAGCGCGATGCCGGCCACGCCGTCGTCGCCGATGACGCCGCCCCACAGCGTGTTGTCGAGGTCGAGCACCAGGCACTTCTTCGCCCGGCCGCGCAGGGCCGCCACGGTGCGGGCGACGACGTCGCCGTAGATCGGCGCCATCTCGGGCGCAAACGAGAGTTTCGAGGCGTGCCAGTGACGCGGCGCGTCCCAGCGTTCCAGGCCGATCGAGAGCGCCAGGCGGGCGATGTCGACGACCACGATCTGGCCCTCGGCCGCCCATTCGCCGATGCGCCGGTTCAGGGCCTCGACCATGGCGAAGGCCGAGGTCTGCTCGACGCGGTCGAAGCTGCCGAACAGGGGCTCCAGCGGCGGCGCGACGGTCTGCACCAGGATTGCGGCGGCCACGGCGGGCTTGAAGCCCTGGACCACCAGCTTGAGCTGGGCGAGGGCCGCCTCGACGCGGGCGTCGGCGTCCTCAAGGGAGTCGGCGGCCCGGTGGAGACCCAGCGACCGGGCGTCCGAGGCGATGAGCAACATGTCCAGACCGGCGCCGTGCAGCGGACTGGTAGGGTCCATGGCCTGCTGCACGCCGCTGCCGTAGGCGCCTTCGACCACATCGATCAGCAGGCCGTGGCGGACGCCGGAGCCGGAGATAACCGGGGCCAGCAGCGACAGCGTGCCGTCGCCGATCAGGCCCAGCCTGACCTTCGAGAACGCCGCGGGCGCGGCCGGCGCGACGTCGCGGGCCACCCTGGCGAGCTGACCCAGCTGGTTCTCGTCGAGCGCCGCCGTGGCCAGCGCCACGGCGCGTTCGAAGTACTGCTCGCCGGGCGCGGCGGCCTCTGCGCGCAGGGCGCGGACGCGTTCGCGGAAGTCAGGAGCAGCGGCGGGCAGCCAGGCCAGGTCCGAAAGCATGTGGGTACCGTTTGCGCGTGAGCCTCAGGCGGTCTTGGCGGCGATCACGTCGGCGAGGTCGCCAACGGTCTTCAGACCTTCGATCTCAGAGTTCTTGAACTTGAAACCGAACTTACGTTCGACGGCCACGACCAGACGCACGTGGCTGAGGCTGTCCCACTCCTCGACGTCTTCGGCCGTGGTGGCGCGGGTGATCTCGAGGTCGTCGACGTCGAACACGTCGATCATGATCTCACGCAGTTCGCCGAGAATGCTCTCTTGGGACATCAAACCACCATTTCGATTGCGCCAGGCGCGGACAGGAGGATGTGGCCGCCGCGAGCGGCCGGGTTTGCTTGCAAGCGCCGCGCCAGCCCGAGGCGCGCGCGTCGGCGGGTCATTACCCGAAAGGCGAGGGGGTTGAAATAGAACCCGTTCGAGGGTTCGGCGCCGATCCGGTGCAGGGTGAACCTGGTCACGACGCCCCCGCGGGGATCGGTGGGTTCGGGGCCCCTGCCTTGTCGGCGATCAGGCCGTTCAGGAAGTCGATCAGCTCGCGCGGATCGGTGGTCGCCTGACGACGGGGACGGTCGCGGATCTCGGCCAGGGCCGTGCGCAACTCGTCGACCGAGCGAGCCACCTTGACCAGGCCGCGGACCTCGAAGGCCTCGGTGATTTCGAGCTGGTGGTCGTCGTAGTGCTCGCCCTGCGCGAACAGGCGCGGCATCGCGATGACATGGCAGCCCTGGCGGAGCGCCGTGATCAGCGAGCCGGTCCCGCCGTGGCAGATCACGATCGAGGCGTCGCGCTGCAGCGCCTGCATCTGGTCGAAGGGGAGGGTCTCATGCACCTCGAGCCCCTCGGGCGCGCGACCGCCGATTCCGGTCTGGATCAGGATTCTCTCGGGAATCGCGCCTTCGGCGTGCAGTTGGGCGACCGAGTCCACGAGGCGGTCGAAGGGCAGGGTGGCGCCCACCGTGGCGAACAGCAGCGACTGCTTCGCGGGCGGCTCGGTGTCCGGATACTTCAGCGGGTCGTAGACGCGGGCCTTCGGATAGATGGACGCCAGCTTGGCCGACTGGATGACCATGTCGTGGGCGAAGGGCGCGGCGATCCGGCCGAACAGCGACGGCTTCTCGAAACGCGCGAAGCTTTCGATGATGACGATCCGCGCGCCCAGCAGCCGGCCCCAGAGCACGGCGAAGAACACGGCGCCGGCCCCCGAGCTGATCACGAAGTCGGGGCGCTCGCGTAGCATGATGCCGGCGGTGCGAAAGAAGCTGGCGATGGCCCGGCCGATCATCTTGAACGGTGTGCCGAACTTGACCTGGCCCCAGGCATAGTGCGGGACGAAGTAGGTGCGGTGGTCGTTTTTCAGGGTCTGGCCGAGAGCCGTATCCTCGGTGATGAAGAAGTAGTCGTGCCGAGACCAGACCGGCTGCAGGTCGAGCAGCTGGCGCACATGACCGCCGCCCGACGCGGCCAGGCAAAGACGCAGGCGCCGCCCCTTTTCCGGGGTCTGGACCGCGTCCCTCTCGCCTGAATTCCCCATCGCCGAAGCCGCCCCGTTGTTTGTCCGCCTATCTATCGACCGCGACAGCGTAAAGGACCGGTGAACCTTATGCCGTCTAACCGAGGGTTGTTTGGCGCAGATGACAGCCGGTGGCGGAGACCATAGAGGTCCAAGCCGCCTCGAAGCGGAGCCCGATGTCCGAGAACCTTCCCGATTCGCCGACCGTCCGCCGGGTCCTTGCCGGAGAGCTGTGCACCGGCTGCGGCCTGTGCGCCGGCGTGTCCGGAGGCGCCATCCGCATGGAGTCGACGCCACCCGGTTATAACCGTCCCGTGGTCCTAGGCCCGGTGAGCCGCGAGGCCGAGCGGACCATCGCCGACACGTGCCCCGGCGCCGTGGTCGAGCCGTGGGCGGGCGCGCCCGAGATACATCCCTATTGGGGGCCATTGCGCCAGGTGCTGACCGGGGCGGCCACGAACGAGCACACGCGGTTCGAAGGTTCTTCCGGGGGGGCCATCTCCGGCTTGCTGATCCATGCCCTGGAGACAGGTCTCGTCGACCGGGTCGTCCACATCGCCGCCGACCCCGCCCAGCCGACGCGCAACATCACGGTCGTCTCGCGCTCGCCCGCGGAGGTGCTGGCCGCGGCGGGTTCGCGATACACGGCCTCGTCGCCGCTGGCCGACATCGAGGCCCTGGTGGCCGAGGGCGGCAAGGCGGCGTTCGTGGGAAAGCCGTGCGACGCCTCGGCGCTGCGCCGCCTTGCCCGCCACGATCCGCGGGTCGCCGCCCATGTGCCGATCGTGCTGTCGTTCTTCTGTGGCGGCATACCCAGCCATGACGGCGTAGGCCGGATCCTGAGCGCCATGGGCCTGGCGGGCGAGCCGCTCTCGGCATTCCGGTTCCGGGGCCGAGGCTGGCCCGGCAACTGCGCCGCCGAAACACCCGATGGGCGGGTGGGCGAGATGTCGTACGCCGACAGCTGGGGCGCCCACCTCTCCAAGGAGGTGCAATTCCGGTGCAAGATCTGTCCTGATGCGGTGGGCGGCGTCGCCGACATCGCCTGCGCCGACGCCTGGTACGGAGACGATTCCGGCTATCCCAGCTTCGAGGAAGAAGAGGGCCGCAGCCTCATCATCGCGCGGACCGACGCCGGCGAGGCCCTGCTGAAGAGCGCTCTGGGCGCCCGCGCCCTTGAGGTCGAGCCGCTTGCCCCTGGCGAGATCGACAAGATGCAGCCCTCTCAGGCGCGGCGGAAGCGGCTGGTCCTGGCGCGCACGGCAGCGCTACCGCTGGTGGCGCAGCCGCGTCCGCGGATGGGGGGACTGATGGTGGTGGAGGCCGCCCGAAAGGCGCCGTCGGTCGAGGCGCTGAAGAACCTTTTGGGCACCGTGCGCCGCACGATCCAGGGTCGGCGGAGCCGGCTCTAGGTTCGAGGCCGACGCCTATACACGTTCTCGCCTTAGTTGATAGTTAGCAACTGATGGGTCAAACACGCGTGAACCCGAGGGCTCTATAACATGAGATTGAAGGCGCTGGCCCGAGGAGCCGCATTAACTCTTGGGACTCTTCTGCCTGCGCTGGCGACGGCGCAGGAGATGCCGGTCGTTCAGAACAAGCGTGAGTGGAAAGTCGGCGCGCGCGCCGAGGCCTACTACGACAACAATATATCACGCTCGAGTTCCGCGCTCACGGCCCAGCGCAATCTGTCGAAGGACGACTATGTGCTCCTGCCGGCGGTGACCGTCGCGCTCGTGCAACCCTTCGGCCGCCAATCGGTATTCCTGAACGGCGATGTGGGCTATGCCTTCCACCGTTACAACGACGAGTTGGACCGCCGACGCGCCAAGGTTTCGGGCGGCGTCGGGGGCGTGCTCGGACCCTGTCGTCCGGTCCTGTTCGGAAGCTACCAGGCCGCCCAATCAGATCTGGCCAGCCTCGATGTGGGTACGACGAAGAACCTTCAGCAGGTGGTCGCCACCGGGGTCGGCGCGCAATGCGCGCGGTCGTCCGGCCCGGGGGCCTCGTTCATGGTTCAGCGTTCGGATGTGAAGAACTCGGCCCGAACCGTGAAGGAGTCGGACACGACCACCGAACTGGCCAATGTCCAGCTTCTCTACACGCGCCCGTCGCTCGGCACGTTTTCGGCGGGCTTCGCCTACAGCAGCACCGAGTTCCCAAATCGCATCATTCCGACCCGACCGGTGGGAGATGGATTCTTCACCCAGTCGTACTTCGTGGGCTACAGCCGCAAGTTCGGCCAGCGTCTGACGGTGACGGGGCAGGGCGGCCTGACCCACTTCAAGCGCGAGTTCTCGCCACCGGGCGTGGACCAGAGCTTCAATTCCAAAACCTACAGCGCAGACGTGACCTACGGCCTGGGCGAGCGCATCGAGTTCGAGGTGCGCGGAAGCCGCAACATCACGCCGTCGCAGCAGGTGGGCAAGACGTTCGACAAGGCGACTAAGGCCGACGCTATCGTCCGGTATCAAGCGGGCGATCGCTTGGGCTTTGAAGCTGGTTATTCGTGGCAGAAGATCAATTCAAACGCCGACACTGCCTCGGCGCTGCTGGTCGTCACGAACGCTGAAACCGGCGCCATATATGGCAACGTATCATTCTCGCCGAACGACAGGGTGAGCGTCGCGCTCAACATTCGGTACGAGGATCGAAACGCGAACCTGCCGCAATTCACCTATACTGCCACCCGCATCGGGGTCTCGGCCCAGACGAGTTTCTAGAAGAGGCGAACATGAGCACCCGTACCTTCTGCGCTGTCCTTGCTGCCGGCTTTTTTGCCGCGGCGAGCGCGAGCGCGCAGGCGCAACAACCTGCCGCCTCCACGACGAACGCCACCAGCCCGCCGCCGGCGGCGGGCATCGCAGACTCCGCATCGTCCGCCTACATCCTGGGCCGTGACGACGTGATCGAGGTCGGGCTGCTAGGGCGCCAGGACTTCAGCGGCCGCACGCGCGTTCAGGCTGACGGGACGATCCAGCTCCCGCTCATCGGCAAGGTGCAGGTGGCCGATCGCACGACCGCGGAGGTCTCTGAAGCGGTTCGCAAGGCGCTGGTCTCGGGCGGGTTCTTCTCGGATCCGGTGGTCACCGTCGAGGTGGTCGGATACGCCAGCCGCTACGTGACCGTCCTGGGCTCCATCGGTTCGCCCGGCCTTATCCCGATCAACCGGCCCTATCGTCTTTCCGAAATTCTGGCCCGTGTGGGCGGGGTGCGGGACACCGCGGCCGACTACCTGCTGGTCCGTTCGGCCAACGGCGAAGAGCGCAAGTATCCGATCCGCGAGCTTTCGACCGGCGGCGACGCGCAGGATCCGTTCGTTCGGGCTGGCGACAAGATCTTCGCACCTCTGGCCGAGACGTTCTACGTTTCCGGCAAGGTCAATTCCCCGGGGCAGCTGACGCTGACCGGCGATACGACGGTTCGTACTGCGATCGCGCGGGCGGGCGGCCTGGCCGAGTCCGGCTCGGACAAGAAAGTCACCGTCAGCCGCGGGGGCAAGAAGACGAAGGTCGATCTCGATTCCAAGGTCGAGCCGGGCGACGTGATCGAAATCGGCGAACGGCTATTCTGACGAGAGCGCCATGAACGTCTTTCAGTTCCTCCGAATCCTTTGGGCTTATCGGCTGATCATCAGCGGCTGCGCCGCTGTGGCCTTGATCGGCGCCGTGGTGTTCGTCCAGCTGGCGACGCCTCGCTACGAGGCCCAGTCGCGTGTGATGCTCGACATCGTCAAGCCTGATCCGGTTACAGGTCAGGTGATCTCCTCGCCGTTCGTGCGCGCCTATTCGAAGACGCAGGTCGAGCTGGTGAAGGACTATCAGGTGGCGGGCCGCGTGGTCGACAATCTGGGGTGGGCGACGAACCCGGCGGTCCAGAATTGGTTCAAGAATCAGGTCAAGGACAGCCACATCGATTTCCGTTCGTGGGCCTCGAAGGAGATCGTCGAGGGGACGAAAGCGCGCCTGATCGAAGGCAGCAATATCCTGGAAATAACCTACACCTCGGCTTCGCCTACGCGCGCTAAGGAAGTGACCGAAGCGCTCCGCAAGGCCTACGTCGACCTCGCGCTACAGTCACGGCAGGAGGCGGCCAAGCGGAACGCCGAATGGTATGAGACCCAGGCCGAGAAGGCGAAGGGGTTGCTGCTGCGGTCCGAGGAGGCCAAGGCGAATTTCGAACGTGAGACGGGGATTGTCCTGCAGGACGGCCAGGTCGACCTGGAGTCGGCCCGCCTGGCCGCACTGGCCTCGCAGGGCGCCACGCCCATCATCGCCCCGGCCGCCGGCGGGGCCGCGTCTCCGAGCGAGAACAGTCTGGCGCTGCTTGAGGCCGAACTCAGCCAGGCGAGCAAGACGCTGGGCCCGAACCACCCACAGCTGCTGGAAATGCGTCGCCGTCGTGAACTGCTCGCGGCCCAGGTCGCGCGTGAGCGCAACGCCGGGGGCGCTGCGAGCGCCGCCGCTGTAACCGCCGCCCGCGCCAGCAGCGGCATGCTCGAGGCCCAGAAGGCCAAGGTCATGGCGCAGCGCGAACAAGTCGAGCGCCTGCGGCTGATGCAGGCCGACGTCAACCTTCGTCGCGACCAGTACAATCAGGCCGCCACTCGCGCCGCCCAGCTGCGCCAGGAAGCGGAAGTCGCGGTGACGGGCGTCACGCCGCTGGGCGCAGCCGTGACGCCGCAGAACCCGGTGTTCCCGAACAAGGGCCTCATCGTGGGGAGCGCCCTCCCTCTGGGCGCGATCTTCGGCCTGCTGGTCGGCCTCGTCTTGGAACTGGTGGGCCGCAGAGTCCGCAGCGCAGAGGATGTGGCTCTGGCGATCGGCGCACCAGTGCTGGGTGTGATCCAGGCTGAAAAGCCCAAGTCCCGTCGCGGCTGGCGCAGCCTTATCCCGGCTCTGCCGTCGATGGCCAGCCTCCGACCCCAATCGGCGAAGTCCTGATGTCCGAGGAAGCTCAGAAGCTCGCCCCGCGAGCCGAAGCCGAACCTGCTGAGCGGCGGTACACGTTCTCGCCCGATCTCGTCACCCTGACCGAAGGTCGGCCCGGCGAGGCCGAGGCCGTGCGCACGATCCGGACTCACGTGATCGCGCGACACCTGAACGACGGGCGTCGAGGCCTGGCGATCTGCGGTCCGAAGCCCGGAGTCGGGTGCACTTTCACGGCCGCCAACCTTGCTGTCGCCATGTCGCAGGTCGGGGTCTCGACGCTGCTGATCGACGGCAACCTACGCTCGCCAGGGCTGCGCGACTTCATCCGGCCGGAAGAGCCGATCGATATCCGGCGGCAGGCGGCGCTGGGGGCTTCGCCGACCGAAAACGTACACAGCGAAGTCCTTCCAAACCTGTCGATCCTATATGCCGACGGCATGATGGATATCGGCGAGGAACTGTTGGGCGGCGGCGGCTTCCGCAGGCTTATCGACCGGTGCCTGCGCGATTACGAGTTCACCATCATCGACACCCCGCCCACGAGCGACAGCTCCGATGCGCTGCGGGTCGCCAGCATCATAGGCTATGCCCTGGTCGTCGCGCGGACGAACATCACGCGGATCAAGGACGTCGAGCATCTGGCAAGAGACTTGCAGGAAGATGGCGCCCGTGTGATCGGCGCGGTCCTTAATCAGGCTTGAGAGTGCAATCGTGACGGCCGCCGGAGACGTACAGACGATCGACAGGGCTTGGCTCCTGTCGCGAGGACCCTGGATTCTGCTGGCTGTGGCGCTCGCGGCGCCGACTCTGTACCGCCTGGGTGTCCAGGTTTGGTCCAGGGATATCGGCGCGCACGGTCCCATCGTGCTGGCCACCGGCCTCTGGCTGGTCTGGCGCAAGCTTCCCTCGATGACTGAAGAGGCGCGTCCGGGCCATATCGCCCTGACCGCCCTCGGTATTCTCGTGTCGATTCCGATGTACGTGTTCGGACGCGCCTACGACATCATCAGCCTTGAGGCGGCCGGTCTCTACGGTTTCGCCATGTCGCTGATGCACGACCGATTCGGCGTCCGGACGCTGGCCAAGAACTGGTTCCCGTTGCTGTACCTGGCGCTACTGCTGCCCCTGCCTGGCTGGGTCATCGACCAGTTCACGGCGCCCCTGAAGCTGCTGGTCTCGGTGCTGTCCTTCGGGGTCGTCGAGCCGATGGGCATCCCCATCGTCCGCGAGGGGGTCACGATGACGGCCGGTCCCTACCAGCTGCTGGTCGAGGACGCCTGTTCGGGTCTGAACTCGCTCATCGGCCTGATCGCGATCACGCTGTTTTACATCTACCTGCTGCGCAACGCCGGCTGGCGCTACTCACTGTTCCTGCTCTGCCTGATCATCCCCGTGGCGGTGACCGCCAACGTGCTGCGGATCGTGACGCTGATCCTGCTGACCTATCACTTCGGCGACGCCGTGGGGCAGGGCTTCCTGCACGTGACGGCGGGCCTGTTCCTCTTCGCCGTGGCCCTGGTGCTGATGTTCGCCATCGACAACGTGGCCTCCCGCCTGCTGCGGGTGCGTTCGGGAGCCCCCGCATGAACCGCCGATATCTCATCTTCGGCGCGCTGGGAGTCGGCGCCCTGGGCGCCGCCGAGGCCCTGCGTCCCCGTCACAAGCTGCGCCTTCTGCAAAGCGGCGTCACCATCGACAAGTCGCTCCCGGAGTCATTCGGCACATGGTCATCCGAGCGCAGCGCCGACTACATCGGCCCGGAGCTCGACGGCAGCCTGACCCGTGCGCTCTACAGCGAGATCGTTCCGCGCACCTATTTCGACGACGAGACGGGCGACGGGGTGATGCTGCTTGCGGCCTATGGCGACACGCAGAGCGACCTGCTGCAGCTGCACAGGCCCGAGTCCTGCTATCCGGCCGTGGGGTTCAACGTGCGCCTGAGCGAGCCGGCGACGGTTGCACTGGGTGGCGGCGTGATGCTGCCGGCGCGCAAGGTGATTGCCTACACCAAGGAACGCACCGAAAACATCATCTACTGGACCCGCCTCGGCGAGGCGCTGCCGCAGAGTGCGGGCGAGCAGCGTCAGACGCGGATCGATCAATCGATCGAAGGCATCGTGCCCGACGGTATCCTGGTGCGTCTTTCGGCCCTGGGTGACGACTCGAACGAGTCCTTCAAGATGCTGGAGAAGTTCGTCCCGCAGTTCCTGCGGTCGATCCCGCTGGCGCGCCGCAAGGCCTTCATCGGCACCAAGCTCTCGAACGCACTGGGTTAGGCCGCCCCAGTCGACGCGACTTGGCCGACCCGTCTCGGTGAGGTCAGGCGCGCCGGAAGATGCGAGATCTCACCAGCCCCCACGCGTGCAGGATGGTCGGCCGCTCGGTCCAGGCGTGCAGCGCCAAGGTCCCCAGAAGCACCACGGCCACGCCAGCCGACCAGGCCCACATCCTTTCCTGCAGCGTGGCGCTGAGCGCCACTGCGACGCTGCCCACGAGGGTGAACAGGAATGAGCGCACGAACTCGCGGCGGGCCCGCACCACGCGACGGCGCCACTGGTAGATGAGGGCGGTGGCGAGCGACAGCAGTTCGCCGAGGATGAAGGCGCCGACGATCGCGTAGACGGACGGCCAGGCCTTGTAGGCGAATATGGCGGCCGGCAGGGCGACGACCCTGACCACGTTGGCGGCGAGCACGCTGAAGCTGTCACCCGTGCCCAGGGCAAGGGTGGTGGGCCAGCAACGGGCCAGGCGCACGGCCTGAAGCAGCGCCAGCGCGGCGAACATCGGCAGCGGCTGGGCGAACGCGTGACCATAGAGAAGCGGCGCGAACAGGGGGCCGGCCAGGCAGAAGCCCAGCAGCATCGCGGTGGACAACAGCACGGCCCGGCCGCCCAGTTGCTCGCGTTCGCGCGCGAACTTCTCGGGATTGTCGCGGGTGCGCGCCACGTTGGGCATGTGCAGGCTCGCCACGAACCGGGAGAGCGCGGCGGCCGGGTAGTAGATGAGCAGGATAATCGCGCTGTAGTAGCCGAGCCCCTCGGCGCCCAGCGACGCGCCGACCAGAATCCGGTCGCCCTGCGAGCCGAAGAACAGAAGCAAGCCGTTGAGGAAGAGCGGGGAGGCGAAGCGCGAGAAGGCCACCGCGTCCGCCTTCCCGAAGGCCCACGCATAGCGTCGCTCCGCCATGACGTGCGACACGATCAGCATGATCAGGGCCCGCGCCGTCAGGCCATAGATGACCGCGGTATGGTCGCGAACGATCCAGGCCGCCGCGGCGATCGCGATGGCCGACGTGACCTCGCCGGCGATGGTCATCACCGCTTCGGGACGGAAGTCCCCGTCGCGCTGGACGCGGCGCACCTCCAGGTTCTGGAAGCCCAGAATCACCTGAGTCAGCCCCAGCGCGATCAGTCCGGGGGCCAGGATCGGCGCCTTGTAGAGATCGGCGACCAGGCCGGCCGTCAGGGCCAGGGCGGCTGCCAGCAGTATCCCTCGCCCGGCCAGGATCATGTGGACCAGTCCCATCACCTCGGGCGTATGGCCTCGGGCGTCCTGGACCACGTAGCGGTTGGCGCCTGTGTCGCTGAGGCTCTCGAAGAACTGGGCGGTGAGGATCAGCGTGGCGGCGAGGCCGAGTTCGGCCGGCCCGAGCATCCGGGCCAGGATCACATAGCGCACGAGCGCCGCGGCCTGCGCCACCAGCGAGGCGATCAGGAAGATCTTGGCGCCGCGTCTCACGCTCGCGACAAGCCTATTTGCACGACGGATCCTTCATACTGGACTTGCCGGCTCCGGCCTTCACGACGTTGCCACACAGGGCGATCTCGCCACGCGTGTTCAGGCGCGCGATCCATTTTGCGCCGGGGAAGGTCTCGATCCGGTTGTTGCGGATCGTCGAGCTACGCGCGTCGACCAGGGCGATGGCGTTCGGGAAGCTGACATTGAGGTCGTTATCCTCAATGAGTATGCGGTCGAACCCGCCGTCGTTCACGCCCTCGCGCGTCTTGTTACCCAGGAAGATGCCCTGGGTGTCGCCGGTGACGCGGTTCTTGCGGATGACGATGTCGGCCGTCGGCGCGGAGGTGGGGCGCGAGAACAGCTGGATGCAGTCGGGGTGCTCGTTGTCGCGGATCTTGGTGCCGCGGCACTCGTTGCCTTCGATCAGGCCCTCGCGGCCTTCGCCGACGTTGATGCCGTCCGAACGCTGGCCCTCGAGCGTGTTGCGCAAGATGCGGAACTTGGCGACCCGGCTCATGACCACGCCGTTCTTCAGGCCCGCAAACTTGCTGTCGGCCACTTCGATGCCCTCGCTCTGCGCGATCAGGACGCCGGTGCCATCGCCGAAGGTGTCGGGCGGTGCATCCGGGTAAGCGCCCGGACCCATCATCGTGATGCCGACCAGGCGGATGTTCTTCACCTGATCCAGGCGGACGCCCTGATGATAAACCAACCGGCCGTTCTTCTGGCTGATGAAGGGCGGCGGCAGGCGGAACGTCCCGCCGCGGATCTCCAAGCCGTCGACGTCCTTGCCGGACAGGCCTTCGATGGTGGCCGCGCTGGCGTCGATGACGAGAGGCTTGGCGAAGGTCCGCTTCGGCAGGCGCAGCAGCTTGTAGACGCCCTTGGTGAGGACCACCGTGTCGCCATCGCGCGCCGAGGACAGGACGTTCGCAGCGTTGGCGGGGTTGGCGCGGAGCTCACGCGGCGCGCTGCGGGCGCACCCCGCGGCGACGACGGCCAGGGCCACTGTCGCGCCGCACAGCATCATTTGCCGGGACGCCTTGCTCATGCCGCTGAAGACCATCGGGTCGGACCCTGTCCCGTGCTCGCCATCCAGCGCGGAGTCGCGCCGCCGACACAGGGACGCTTTCTGCCCGGTAGGGGGCGCCGATTCAAGGCGGCGCGCGCCCGACGCGAATCGCCTTTACTGCGGTGGCCGTCGAGAGCGCCCGTTGTTGACCGGTGCGACGACGGAGGCGTATCCCCGAGGCGGGCCGACGAGCCTTCCAGCGCGACGACCTCATAGTTGGCGGGGAGCCTGGATCGTCGATGGCCGGTGAAGGTTTGCATGAAGCGTCCTGGTGGAAGCCCGAAAGGAAATCGTGAAATGAAGCGACGGCAGTTCTTCCTGTTCGCGATGCTTGTCCCGCTGTCGCTGGGGCTCCTTCGGCACTTCGGCGTCGGCTCCAAGTACGTCGAAAAGAATGGCTGGATCCTGAAGCCTGAAGATCTTTAGGGGCGAGTCATGCTGACCGATCTGAATATCAATGCGCCCACGACCGCGCAGACGTTCGATGTCTGCGTCGTGGGGTCGGGCCCGGCGGGCATCTCGCTGTCGCTGGAACTCGCGAAGAAGGGCAAGCGCGTCGCGCTCTGCGAGGCCGGCGGTTTCGAGCTGAGCGAGGAATCCCAGGGCTGCTATTCCGGCGAGACCGTCGGCGATCCCTACTTCGACCTGATGGCGACCCGCCTGCGCTACCTGGGCGGAACCAGCGGCCACTGGGCCGGGTGGTGTCACACCCTGGAAGAGGTCGACTTCCGCCGGAAAGACCGCATCAACCCGCTGGCCCACTGGCCGATCAGCAAGTCCGACCTGGATCCATACCTGGCGCCGGCCTGCACGATCCTCGACATCAAGCCGCCGCGGGCCACCCGGCATCTGTCGACGAAGCAGGGTATCCAGGAGGTCTACTTCTCGTTTTCGCCACCGACCCGGTTCGGGACGAAGTACCGCAAGACGCTGACCGACTCTAAGAACATCGCCCTGTTCGTGAACGCCAACCTCACCGACGTGAAGGTGAGCGGCGGCCAGGTCGTCAACGCGACGTTCCAGTCCTACACCGGCAAGAAGCTGGACATCGTCGCCGGCAAGTACGTCTTCGCGATGGGCGGGATCGAGAACAGCCGGCAGCTGCTGTGGCACAATTCGCGCAACAACGGGCAGCTGTACGCCAAGGGCGCGCCGGTGGGCCGCTACTGGATGGAACACCCGCATTTCACGATCGGAGCGGCGTTGGTGGACTTCGGTCTGCCGGGCAAGCGCCGGTTCTTCTCGCTGACGCCGCAGAAGCAGGCCGAGCTGGGCGTGCTGAACTGCGGACTGCGGTTCGAACCGCTGAGCCCCAGCGCAGCCAAGCGACTGGTCAAGGACCTTATGTGCGTGGCGCCGGCCGTAGGCTCATGGGCGTCGGAACTGATGGGCGAGAACCTGGTGTGCGGGGTGAAGCTGCGCGCGGCATGGGAGCAGGGACCCAGGCTGGAGAACGGGATCACGCTGTCGACCAAGTCCCGCGACCGGTTCGGCATTCCGTCGACCGTCCTGACCTGGCGCAAGAGCCCGCTCGAGCGCAGGACCCTGACGGCCACCACCGGACAGTTCAACGAGTGGCTGATGGCCCGCAAGCTGGGCCGCCTGAAGCTGGACGACTGGGTGCTGGGGCGTGGCGACTATCCGAAGGACGACGAACTGGCGGGCCACCACCACATGGGCGGCGCGCGGATGTCAGACAGCCCCACCACCGGCGTGGTCGACCGCAACCTGAAGGTCTACGGCTCGAAGAACCTGTACGTGGCGGGGGCCGCGGTGTTCGCCTCAGGCGGGCATTCGAACCCGACCTTGCCGATCGTGCAGTTGAGCCTGCGGCTGGCCAATCATCTAACGGCGTAGCGCGGCGCCTCAGGCGCCGAAGATGGTTCCGGCCGGCAGGGGCGTCGTCACGCCGACGAGGATGATCTGCCCGCCGGTGACGGTGATCACGGTGTCGCCGCCCACGACCGCGACACTGAACGTCGTGCCCGGATCCAGCATAACCCGGTCGCCCTCGGCCAGGCTGAAGTCGAGCACGCGATCCGTGCCGACTTCGTTCGACGAATGGAAGATGTCGGCGCCCGTGCCGCCGGTCATCGTGTCTTCGCCACGGTCGCCCGAGACGAAGTCATTGCCGGCCCCGCCCGACAGGCTGTCATTGGCCTGGCCGCCCCGCATGGTGTCGGCGCCGTCGCCGCCGAACAGGACGTCGTCGCCGAGGTTGCCGTAGACGAGATCATTGCCGGTATCGCCGTAGAGCAGGTCGTTGTCCTTGCCGCCCACGACCCAGTCGTCGCCCGGCCCGCCATCGGCGGTGTCGGCGCCCATGTTTCCGTTGATGTCGTCGAAACCAACGCCACCCACGATGTAGTCGTCGCCATCCTCGCCGCGCAGGTAGTTCGAGCCGGTGGGATCGACGATGGTGTCGGCGCCGGTCCCGCCGAAAACCTGGTCGTCGCCATCGCCGCCATCGAGAACATCGGCCCCGCCGCCGCCGTTCAGGGTGTCGGCGCCGGCATAGGCCCTCAGGCGGTCGTCGACGCCTGAACCGGTGAACAGATCAGAGCCCGCGAAGATGCCGGCCTTGGCCGACGCGTTGTCTCCTGTCGCGACCCAGTTACGGAAGGTGGTCGCCGAGATCGAGACGCCGGCGATGTCGTAGACCGTGCCCGCGTCGACGCCCACGATGATTCGCTGGATCGTCCCGGTGGTGGGCGGCCCGGACGCGCCGAAGGTGAAGCCGACTCCATAAAGCTGGGTCGAAACGCCGGCGAGGTTCAGGGCGACCGACGTGGGGGTGGCCCCGGCGATCGGGGCCAGGGCGAGGGGCCCGAGGTCCAGAATGTCGAAGTCGACGCCGATCGCGCCCGCGGTGAATGTGGCCATGCCCGGTTTCCTGCCCTGCGCGATCCTAGCTGGCTCTTACACGCGCACAATCACCAGTTCCGACGGAGAGAGCTTGACCAGCCGTGGAAGCCAATAAGTCGCAACCGTCGTATACTAGAAGGGTGTACACGGGCCTGCCGGCCCGGCAAGCTTCAGTGGAAGGGGCGTTACACGTGGGGGATTCGATGCCGCGCAGGTGGTTGCGCGGGCTTGGCGTCCTGGCGGCGCTGGCCCTATCCGCGTGCAGCGGCGCGCGTGGGACCGGCGCCGACAACACCGCTCCGCCGACAGCCGTCGAGGCCTCGCGGTTCCTGGCCCAGGCCAGCTACGGCCCCACCGAGAGCGAGATCGGCAAGGTGCGCGCGCTGGGATACTCCCAGTGGATCGACCAGCAGATGACGACGCCGGCGCCGACCAGCCACCTGGCCGAGATCGACGCTCGGGTCGCGACCGGCGTGTCGCCCAGCAACTCTGAATTCTACTATTCGTACTGGCGTCAGGCGGTGACCGGGCCGGACCAGTTGCGCCAGCGGATGAAGCTGGCGCTGTCCGAGATCTTCGTGATCTCGCTGGCGGACTCCAACGTGTCCTACCGCGGCGCCGGCGCCTACTACGACATGCTGGGCGCCAACGCGTTCGGGAACTTCCGGACCCTGCTCGAGCAGGTGACGCTGCATCCGCAGATGGGGGTCTACCTCACGTGGCTGGGCAACCAGAAGGAGGATCCGGCCACCGGACGCCAGCCCGACGAGAACTACGCCCGCGAGGTCATGCAGTTGATGACCATCGGGCTTTACCAGCTGAACCTCGACGGCACGCAGAAGACAGACCTCTCGGGCCGGCCGATCCCGACCTACACCGCCGACGACATCAGCGGCCTGGCCAAGGTGTTCACCGGCTACAGCTATTTCTCCAGCGCGCCGTCGAACACGACGTTCCGGGGCGGGAACCTGCCGCCGGAAGCGGTCACGCGCTCGATGATCCCGTATCCCCAGTTCCACTCGACGAGCAGCAAGGCGTTCCTGGGGACCGTGATTCCGGCCTCCACGGTCTCGGATCCGGCCGGCGACCTGCGGATCGCCCTGGACACCCTGTTCAACCACCCGAATGTCGGACCGTTCATCGGCAAGCAGCTGATCCAGCGGCTGGTGACCAGCAATCCTAGCCCGGCCTACGTGGCGCGGGTGGCGACGGTGTTCAACAACAACGGCAGGGGTGTGCGCGGCGACATGGCCGCCGTTGTCCGCGCCATTCTACTGGACGAGGAGGCCCGTAGCGCGACGGTCTCGAACGGCGTCAACTTCGGAAAGGTGCGCGAGCCCGTCGTACGGATGGCGCACTGGGCCCGGGCCTTCGGGGCGACCTCGTCGTCGGGCGACTGGCTGATCACGACGACCAGCGCGAACACATCGCTGGGCCAGTCAGCACTGACGTCGCCTTCGGTGTTCAACTTCTTCCGGCCAGGCTATTCGCCGCCGAATTCGCGGGTGGGTGCGGCGGGCCTCGTGGCGCCCGAGTTCCAGATCGTCGATGAGATCACGGTCGCCGGCTATCTCAACACTATGCAGACCACGATCGACGCCGGGATCGGGACCGCGTCGAACGGCGTCCGCGACGTGCGCCCCAACTACGCGGCCGAGATCGCCCTGGCCAACGACGCCGGCGTGCTGGTCGACCGGATGAACCTGATCCTGCTGAGTGGACGGATGTCACCCTCGACACGGTCGCGCATCGTCGAGGCGGTGTCCGCGATCAACGTGCCGACGACCAATCAGACCACGGCGCTAACCAACCGCGTGAAGCTGGCGATCTATATGTCGATGGCTTCGCCCGAATACCTGGTGCAGCGATGAGCCCGATGGATCGACGCCACTTCCTGCGCGTGGGCGGCGCCTTTTCGGCCCTGGGAGTGGGCGCGCCTCTGGCCCTGCAACTGGCGGCGGCCGGCTCGGCTGCGGGGCAGTCCGCGGCGGACTACAAGGCCCTTGTCTGCGTGTTCCTGTTCGGCGGCAACGACGCCCACAACATGGTCCTGGCGACCGATACGGACTCGTGGACCCGCTACTTTAACACCCGCAACACCGGGACCGATCCGATCGCCCTTATGCCGGTCGGCACGGCGCCCACGCCGGTGGGGCAGACCAATTCGGTCACGGGCCGGGTCGCGACCATGGGCTCCCCAGAGGCCTGGGGCGGGGTGCTGCCGATCACCCCTCGGACCGCCCAGGCGGTGCCGCCTGGCACCAACGCGTCCAGCCGGAGCTTCGCCCTGCACCCGTTCATGGGGTCGCTGCAGACGCTGTTCGGCCAGAACCGGCTCGCGGTCCTGGCGAACGTGGGTCCGCTGATCCAGCCGACGACCAAGGCGCAGTATCAAGCCCGGTCGGTCGCGCTGCCCACCAGCCTGTTCTCGCACAACGACCAGCAGTCGACATGGCAGGCGCTGTCCGCCGAGGGCGCCCAGTCCGGCTGGGGCGGCCGGTTCGCCGACCTGATGGCGGGGATGAACGGCCAGAACACACTGTTCACCGCCATCTCGACGTCGGGAAACGCGGTGTTCCTGTCGGGCCAGTCGGTTGTGCAGTACCAATTGTCGACCGGCACGCAGCCGGCCGTCGTGGTGACAGGCGCGCAAGGGTCGACGCTGTTCGGCTCGTCCCTGGGACCCGCTCGGGTGCGGGACCTGATCACCGAAACCAACCTGACCAGCAACTTCGCCGCTGATTATTCATCGGTGGTCACCCGTTCGCTCAATGCGTCGGCGACCATCAATAACGCCTTCACTCAGTCGGCCGTCACGAGCGTGGCGACGGCGCCGGCGTATACCAACCCCCTGACGGCGCGGGTCGAGACCAATTCGCTGGCGCTGCAGTTGCAGACGGTGGCGCGGATGATCGCAGCCGCGCCGTCGCTGGGCGTCCGTCGGCAGGTGTTCTTCGTCAGCCTGGGGGGCTGGGACACCCACGATTTCCAGAACGCCACCCAGCCCAACCTGCTGGCCAAGGTGGCGCACGCGCTCAGCTATTTCGACGGCGCGCTTGCGAACCTGGGCGGTCTCGATCGGCGCAACCAGGTGACGACGTTCACCGCCTCGGACTTCGGGCGCAGCTTCGCGACCAATGGCGACGGCACCGATCACGCCTGGGGAGCCCACCACTTCATCATGGGTGGGGCCGTGAACGGCGGAGATTTCTACGGACAGTATCCGACGATCGGCGCCGACGTGGCGGGCTTCAACAATCCGGACGGCGTGGGCAGCGCCCAGATCCCGACAACGTCGGTGGATCAGTACGGGGCGACGCTGGGGCGCTGGTTCGGGGTCTCGGACAGCGACATCGACCTGATCTTCCCGCGGGCGCGAAACTTCCAGACCAAGTACCTGGGGTTCGTCTAGCCGATCATCCCAGGATCGCCCCGCCGGGGGCCCTGGCCGGGCTGCAGGGCCCGCCAGGCCTCGACGACGGGGGCAAGCCGCGGGTCGTCCAGGGTGTCCAGTGGGTGGCGATGCTCGAACGCCATCCCGGCGAGGTCGCCGCGACGCCACTTCAGCACCACCTCGAACGCCACGGCCTCGTGGAAGTGCAACAGCACGAAGCGAGGCGGGAGGCGGTAGAAGTGCGAAAGCTCGATCTTGGCGCCCGACGCGCTCAGATCCTTGATCAGACAATCCGCCCAAAGTGCGAGGCGCTCGCCGTGCATGACGCGTCCAGGCGCGCTGGCCGGCAGGCGGGGCTCCACCCTGCGTTCGGAGAAATTGGGCATCGGCCGCGATGACATGCCCGAACCTTACGCAAGTCTGGTTGAGAACTCGTTCGCATTCCCGCAACCAAGGGTCATCTTTTGCGCGACCCATAGTCGCGCCAAGCGCGAGTCATCGGGGCCGGAACAGCACCTCGGTGACCCTGCGGGCGCCATCCAGGCGGTCCAGTTGAACGACGATATCGATCACCCGACTGACGTAGGTCTGGACCTTGTCCCAACCGAGGTCGACGCCGGAGGTCAGGGCCAGCAGGGCGATCTGGTCTAGCGCGCCGGTCGGGCTGTCGGCATGGATGGTGGTCAGCGAGCCAGGGTGGCCGCTGTTGACGGCGCGAAGGAAGGCGAAGGCCTCCTTGCCGCGCAACTCTCCCAGCAGGATGCGGTCGGGTCGCAAGCGAAGGGACGCGGCCAGCAGCGCGTCGGCGTCCACCTTGGCCTCGCCCAGCTCGCCGCGCACGGCCACGAGGCCCACGCTGTTGGGATGATCCAGGCGCACCTCGGGGGCGTCCTCGATCACCACGAGGCGCTCGCCGCGGTCGATCTCCTTGACAAGGGCGTTCAGCAGGGTGGTCTTGCCGCTCCCGGTGCCGCCCGAGATGACGATGGTCTTGCGACGCTGGACGGCGGCCTTCAGGAAGGCGGCCATGTCGCCGGCGGCCAGCAGGGCCTCGAGCTGGGCGTCGACCTCCTTCTCGCGGGCCGGGTCGGTGCGGGCGGCGGTGTCGAACAGGCCGTCGCGGGCCAGGTCGCCCACGGACATGTCCGAGATCAGGTGTTTGCGCACTGCCAGCGCCAAGCCCCCGCGAGTCGCCGGCGGCGAAACGACCTGCACGCGCGAACCGTCGGGCAGCGTCGCCGAGAGCAGGGGCTGCTCGCGATTGACGCCCTGGTGGCTGGCGGCGGCGATCTGGCGGGCCAGGCGCTGCAGCGCGGTCTCGGTCAGCTCGTCGGCCGGCTCTCGGGTCATGCCGCCGCCGGTCGTCTCGACCCACACCTCGCCGGGCCGATTGATCAGTACGTCGGTGACGTCCGGCCGCGAGAGCCAGGGCGCCAGGGGGGCCAGATAGGCCGAGAGATAGACGTTGGCGCTCATGGTCGGCTCAGCGGGTGACCGCGGCGAAGTCGAGGTCACGGGCGACGAACACCTGGACCGGTACGCCCTGGGCGACCTTGATCGTATCGGGGATGTTCACCTGAGCCTGCAGGGCGGTGGCGCCCACCTGGGTGGCCTGGTTAGACGCGCCGCCGATGATTACGGTGGAGCCGTTGCCGTCGGACGCCAGAGCGGTGGTCCCGGCCTGGAGCGTGGTGAGCAGGATCGCCGCGCCGAACCGCTGGAAGAAATGGCGGTCGACCTCGCCGGCCAGGCCGCCGCGGCCCAGGCGATCGGTGCCGGGCGAGCCGACGTCGATGGTGACGCCCGTCGGGCTGATGATCCGCTCCCAGACCACAAACGCACGGGTCTGGCCCTGGGCGGCGGCGCTCTTGTACTGGCCGACCAGCTTGGAGCCGCGCGGGATCAACACCCGGCTGCCGTCGAAGCTGCGGACGTCACGGCTGACCACGCCGCGGACCGAGCCGGGCAGGTCGGAATTGATCGCAGTCTCCAGGACGGCGGCGATCACTGTGCCCTGGGGGATCGTGCGCCCAAGGTCGCGCATCTGGCTGGCTCGGGCGGTATCGCCCAGGCTGCCGGTGACGCGCGCCGAGAAGCGTTCCTCGGCGGAATCGCGGGGGTCGGCGCCAGGAGCAGAAGCCGTGGTGGGCCCTGGCTGCGCGGTCTGCTGGGCGACCTGCACCGTCCCGGGTTCGGCGCCGCTGAAGTCGACGACCATGGTCGGCGCCCGCCAATGGGCCGCCTCGGGGTTGGGCGGAGCAACCGACTGCATCACCATCGGGGCCGGCGCGGCGGCCTGCATTGGCGGCGGCGGGACAGGCGTGGCCGGCTGCGGCGCGGCAGGGGCGGGGACCGGGGCGGTCGCGGCCGGAGCGGCAGCCGTCTGGGCCTTGGCCTCGCGGCCCGATGACAGGCCGTTGAACACCATGAAGCCCAGCACCAGGGCGCCGCCGACACCGACCCACAGGGTCATTGGAGAGTCGGGGGCCTGCACGCGGGGGCGGGCGGCCTCGCCCTTGGCGAAGACCGGGCTTACGTCCTGCGGTTTGGGTTGCTTGACCTTCATCGACGCCACCAGGGGTCCTTCTTGCGCTGTCGGAGCGCGCTGGCCTCCTCGACACGGAAGCCGTCGTTATAGATTCGCGTGACCTCGCTGCCACGCCGCAGCACGAAGCCGCGCACCACCCGGTCGACCACCACATAGCCGTCGCGCTGGCGCGTGTTGACCACCGCCTCGCCCCCATCGGGGTCGACGGCGAAGATCGCCGGCAGGTCCTCGTCCTTGCGGAAGCTGAAGTACGTGTCCTGTCCGTCGTCGAACACCTTGATGGGCAAAGTCTTGCCCGACCCCTCGTACGAGTAGGCGACGTTGCGCTCGACCGGCGGCGGAGGCGGGGGAGGCGGCGCGATATAGGCCACCACCGGAGGGGCGTAGAGGAAGCGCACGCTGAAAGGGGCGTTGCGGGCGGCCGCGCGCGGGCGCAGCGACAGCTCGAAATTGTAGCGCCGCAGGTTGGTGATCACCGTCATGTTGGTAGCCGGCCGCTGGGACATCGGCTTCAGGAACAGGAGATTGGCGCGGCGGTTTGGCGTCACCTGCCAGCCCATGGAGTCGCCGATGGCGACGTTCTCGATCTTTTCGCCGGGGTCGAACTCGACCGAGAGCTGGTAGCCCAGGGCCACGCGCAGCTCGACCACGGCTTCGGGATCGTACTCGACGACATGGATGCGTGGGTCGCCGGGACCGGGGCGCGGGACGACGGCCAGGGCGGGGGTGGCCACGAGGGCGGCCATGAAGACGAGAGTGGGTAGGCGGATCATCGGGCGGCTCCCGCGCGGCGCGCGGTGACTGTGTTGCGGCGATAGGCGTCGCCCAGCCGGCGGCCATCGTCGACAGTGACCGAGACCTGGCGGCTTGTGGCGGACATGACGGCGGTCGCGGCCTGGGCGGCGCGGCTACGTTCTGTGGACTGAGCCTGGTCGCGCTGCAGATCCATGGCGAGGCGCTCGGCGCGCGAGGGCATGGCCGCCGCGCTGACCTGGGCGTTGGCGGTGGCCTGCGATCCTTCCGTGCGGCGCGTGTCGCGATCGCGGGTCAGCGAAGGAAGGCGGAAGCTCAGCGCCATGATCCAGGCGCCCATGACCAGCGCCGCCTGGCCTGCGGCGAAGACGAAGACCAGGGCCGCGGCGCTCATGGCCGTCTGGGGATCCAGCCGCACGGCCGCGCGCTGGTCCGTCAACGTGTCGATCCACGGCTCGATCACCGACAGCATCAGCACGATCAGCAGCCAGGCGACGAGGGGAGTCAGCGCGGCGGCGGTCATGGCGCGCACCCAGCCCACGAACAGGCCGCGAGTGGCTGGAATCAGGGCCAGAACGATGAACACCGGGCCGATGGCGGTGAGCACGCCGATGGCCAGGGTGGCGGCCGAGATCACGCCAGCGCTGGACAGAAACAGCAGGCCGGCGGCGCCGGCGGAGGCCTCGGCGGCGGCGGCCTGCGGGCTGGAGTAGCCCTTGGCGTTCGGGCCGGCGAGCTTGCCATAGGCCGCGCCGGTTTCGCTGAATTCGTCATAGGCTGCCTGCAGCCCGTCGACCGGGCGCGAGGCCAGCGCCGCGCCGCCCTCGGTCAGGGGCGCGGAGACGATCGCGGCGATCTCGGTCGGCGCGCGGTCGGCGACGTCGAAGACGAGGGTCTGGAAGGCGGACCAGCTGGTCACCATCATCAGGATGACGCCGATCTTGATCGCGATGCCCGGCGCATCCGACAGCCGCGCCGACCCTTGCGCGAACAGCATCCGGTAGCCGATCAGCGCGACATAGATCGTCAGCACCGCGGTCAGCACGCCCTGAAACACGGGCGAGCCCTGGGTCAGAGCCTGATAGCCGCTCTCAGCGTAGACGCGGGTCTGGCATTCCACGGTGGCCAGGACGCCCCGGATCACCCCGTCGTCGACCATGGCGGCGCAGGCCTGGCTCATGCCGCGCTCCGGCCCTTGGACGTGTCGCCGGCCATGAAGCTGGGCAGCCACGCGGCCGGTTCGTCGCCGACCTGCGCGCGCAGCGCATCCAGGCGGCGCACGGCGCGCTCGGTGCCGGCCAGGACGGCCAGCTCGCCCGAGAGCCCGGTCAGGTCGAGGCGGGCGACGACGCTGTGGTCGCCGCGCTTGATCAGGAAGCAGCGCGAAGTGTCAGGCAGGTTTCGCACGAGCTCGAACTCGTGCTCTGTCAGTCCGAAACCATCAATGTAGTCCGCAGCTTTCGCCCGATTGTTCGGGAAGAAGATCTGCGTTGCCGCCTGCTCGATGATCGCCGAGGCGATCCGGCTGTCCAGCGCGTCCGAGGCGCTCTGGGTGCAGAAACCCACCACCCCATTGCGCTTGCGGATGGTCTTTTCCCAATCCTTGATGCGGCGGACGAACACCGGGTCGTCGAGGACCTTCCAGCCCTCATCGACGACGATGATCGCCGGGTCGCCATCCAGGCGCTGCTCGAGCCTGTGGAACAGGTACATCATCGCCGGAATGCGGATGGTGGGACTGTCCAGCAGCCGGGTCATGTCGAAGCCCACGATGCGGGTCTCGATGTCCAGCAGGTCGGCTTCGTTGTCGAACAGCCAGGCGTGATCGCCGCCTTCGCACCATGCCGACAGGCGCGCCGCCAGGTCGCCGGCATGCGGGCGCCGCGCGCCGCGGAACAGTTCGCGCAGGTAGCGCAGGCGGCGGTGGCCGGCGGGCTGGGCGTAGTTGGCGTCGATCGCATCGGCGATCATCAGCCGGTCTTCGCTGTCCAGCGTCTCGCCCTCGGCGGTGAGCAGTTGCGCCACCCACTCGGCCAGGAAGGCGCGGTTGCCGGGGGTGTCGGGGAGGGCTAGCGGGTTGAAGCCCGTGGGCTCGCCAGGTGAGATCACATCGTAGCGGCCGCCGATGGCGCGGATGAAGGGTTCGGCGCCCCGGTCCTTGTCGAAGTAGGCGATCCGCGGCTTCAGGCGCTCGGCCTGGGCCAGCAGGAAGGTGAGCAGCACGGTCTTGCCCGATCCGGAGGGGCCAATGACCGTGAAGTTGCCCAGGTCGCCGTTGTGGAAGTTGAAGTGGTAGGGCCCGAACGCGGTGGTCTCGAGCACGGCGATGGCCGGGCCCCAGTGGTTGCCCTCGGCCTGGCCGGTCGGGTGATTGTGGAAGCTGGCGAGGCCCGCGAAGTTGCCGGCGGAGATCAGCGCCCTGCGGGCGATGTATTTGAAGTTGCCGGGGAACTGGGCCCAGAAGGACGGCTCGAGGTTGACATCCTCGCGCACCGCCACCGCGCCCGTCTCGGCCAGGGCCGACTGGATGTCGGCGACGTTGGAATCGAGGGCGTCCAGGCTGTCGGCCTTGGTCAGGATGGTGAGGTGGTGTTCGCCATAAGCCGCGCGGCCCGAGCCTACGTCATCGCGGGCCTGGGCCAGTTCGCCGCGCAGGCTGAAAGCGTCGTCCTCGGCGGCCTTGAGGCGGCGCAGCGCCAGGCCCATCCGCTCGAGCGCCGCCTGGCGATCGACGAACGCGAAGCTCTCGGTGAGCACCAGCTCCATCGGCAGTCGCAGTACGCCGTCCAGCAGGCCCGGCGCGGTGCGGGCCGGATAGTCCTTCATCGACACCATGGCGCCGAAGGTGGGCTGGCCGTCCTGGCCAGGGCCGAACTCCATGGCGTCCAGGCCGAAGCTGAGGCGGCGCGTGCCGATCGCCTGGGCGAAGTCGCCGCTGGGGGCCAGGATTGGGCGAAGCTCTCCGTTGAGGATCAGGCTCAGGAACTCGGCGCACTCCGAGCGCTGGGCGCCGCCGCCGGCGGTATAAAGACCCAGCGTGCGCGCGCCGTACGGAGATAGCGCCGCGGAGAAAGCCTCGCGGGTGGCGTGCAATTCGCGCAGGTCCCGGGGCAGGTCCGCGTCGCTGGCTCGCGGGCCCTTGAACAGGCGCTCGATGAAGCCGGCCGAGCCCTGTGTAGGCCGCAGCACCAGCGTCAGGAAGATATCGTTGACGTAGAGCCTGCGGCCCTCGAGCTGCGCACGCCAGCGGGCGTCGAGCGTGGCGCAGAAGGGCTCCTGTGGAGAGGCCGGGTAGGCGGGCGTCACCAGGCGGCGGACCACATGATGATAGACGCCCAGACGGGAGCTCGCCGCGCCGCGCAGGACGGTCTCGCGGATGGCCTTGCGATAGTTCAGCTCTTCGTCGGGCGCGGTTTCGAACGGGAAGCCTGCCAGATGCAGCGTCTGCACCAGCAGCCCATCCTTGGTGCGCAGCGTCACATCGTCCACATGGCCGAGATAGGGCAGGCGGTCGCCGACCTTGGCCTCGCGGGGCGCCAGCACCTTGGCTGCGCCGGTGGTGAGGAAGGTGTCGCTCACGGCTGGTACGAGTTCCCGCCCCAGAAGCTGAAGTTCTTCACCCGCGGACAGCTGGACAGCTTGGTCACCCAGAGGTCGAAGAAGCGCGGCTCACGCAAAGAGCCGACATAGCCGACGCCGTGCATCACCACCGCGATCGCCAACGCCCAGAACGAGCGGGTGATCAGGAAGGCCTCGGCCGTCACCACCATGTTTAGGACCATGTACGGATAGGTGACGCCGGCGATCATCTGGGGCCGCGTCAGCGCCGCGAAGACGGGATCCGAGGCCAGCCGGGTCATGGCGCTAGCCCCCGGCCAGGCTGCGCAGGCCCGCGACGATCGTCACCGCGCCGAAAATGATGAAGATGCCCACCAGGGTCACGATCCCGCGGCGCCAGTCGAAGCGGCCGACCAGCATCATGTAGCCGATGATGGCGACGGCGATGACCGCCGCGGTGGTGGCCAGGTTGCCCAGCAGGGTGCCCTGGACCCAGTTCAGCGCGCCCAACAGGGGCGAGGAGCCGGCCGGATCGGTCTGGCCCTGGGCATGGGCGGGCGCGGCGGCCAGAGCGGCCAGGACGGTGAGCGGTACGAACTTCTTCATCAGCCTCTACTCGGCGCGGGCGCCAACGGCCTGGGTGGCCGAAAGGCGAGCCAGGATGGCGCGCACATAGGATTGGGTTTCGGCGTAGGGCGGCACGCCGCGATGGCGGTCCACGGCGCCGGGCCCGGCGTTGTAGGCCGCGAGCGCCAGGCGCAGGTCGCCGCCATAGCGGCGCAGCTGCTGGGCCAGATAGGCCGCGCCGCCGTCGATATTGCCTCTGAGGTCGCCCGGATCCACGCCGAGGTCGCTAGCGGTCTTAGGTAACAGTTGCATGACACCGCGTGCGCCCTTTGACGAAACCGCAGCGTTATTGAAACGTGACTCCTGCCAGGCCACCGCCTCGACCACTTCGGCCGGCACAGCGTGACGAACCGATGACTCGCGGATCAGGCGCACCACCTCCTCGGGCGGCGCGGTCTGGGCCGTCGAGGGTTCGGGCGGCAGGATGGGGGCCGCGCCCTGGGCGGTATAGACCGCGGGGCCCGCGTACGTCGTGACAGCGCCGTCGTCGCCGATCTCGAGCACCTGAGCCAACGCTGGACCGCCTGCCGTCAGGGACAGCGCCAGCGCAGCGCCGGAAATCCACGCAAATGACGCCCCGCGAAACATGACTTCGCCCCCAATCGACGGCCTCAAGACTAGCCCATCCGGGCGTTGTGCGACCAGACCACTTCGTCGCACGACGGTTTAGGTGAGGTTCTGGAGCCGCAGTCGGGCGGTTGCGCGACGGCTCTGCAACGGGAACGTCACACATCTGTCGGGGAGGTGTCACGACCCGCTCCTAGAACGAGCCCAGCAAGCGGGGGACAGGTCCGGGGGTGGGCTTCGGCCGTCAATCCTGCGTGCGCGCTTTAGCGTAGCCTCGTCGGGAGATACGGATGACCGGCTCGAATTTCAGGATGTTGCTCGTGGCCTCGCTGGCCGCGGTGTCGCTCGCCGGTTGCGGGGGCGGGGGCTCGGATATCGCTTCGCCCGGGGAAGGCCAGTTCGCCACCGGCGGGACGGGCGGCGCTGGCGGCGGCACGGGCGGCAACGGCCAGGCCTCGGCTGACTGCCCCACCGGCTTCATCAACCTGGGCACCGTGGCGAACGGCACGCTGCGGTCGTGCGGCATTCCGCGGGCGATCAACGCCAACCTGACCATCCCCTTCCGGCCGGGCACGGCCTACCGTATCGACGGCGTCGCCGCCGTGGGGCAGGACCGCGGTCCTGACAGCGCCAACCCGCGCGCGGGCACGGCCTCGGCGGTGCTGACGATCGAGCCGGGTGTGGTCATTTTCGGCGGTGTCGCCGAGTACCTGGTCGTGAACCGCGGTTCGCAGATCATCGCCGACGGCACCGCCTCGCGGCCGATCATCTTCACCAGTCTCAACGACCTCAACGGCGGCCCCGAGCTGTCGGGCCAGTGGGGCGGCATCGTCATCGCCGGTCGTGCGCCGATCAACCGCTGCCCGCCCACCACGACGGCCTTCCCGGCGAACCCGACCAACTGCGAGTTCCGCTTCGAGGCGATCCAGACGATCAACTGGGGCGGGAATGCGCCGACCGAGTCGAGCGGCGTTCTGCGCTACGTCCAGGTCAAGGAAGCCGGCTACGAAGTCGCGCCCAACGAAGAGCTGAACGGCATCACCTTCGGCGGCGTCGGCAGCGGCACCACTATCGACTTCGTCCAGGTTCATGGCTCGGCCGATGACGCGGTCGAGTTCTTCGGCGGCGCCGTCAACGCCCGTCACCTGGTGCTGACGCAATACGACGATGACGGCATGGATACGGACGAAGGCTTCTCGGGTTCGATCCAGTTCGCCGTCATCTTCAGTGACAACCCGACCGAAGAGTCGCGCTGCTTCGAAGCCTCGTCCGCTGGCTCGACGTCGGGCGGCGTGCCGCTGCTGCGTTCGCGGCCGAAGGTCTCGAACTTCGTCTGCCGCCAGGGCCTGGCGACGACCAACTTCGACACCCGTCAGCACCAGGGCATGGTCCTCAACTCGGGCACCGGCTACGACCTGCTGAACGGCGTGATCTACTCGGCCAACACGCGCATCCCCTGCCTGGATATCGACGACGCGGCGACCATCGCGGCCCCGGCGCCGACCTTCCGCTCGGTGGCCTTCGCCTGCGGCGCGGGCCCGTTCCGGACGACGGACAACAACCAGGACGCGGCGGCGGAACAGCTGTTCACCGCCGGCGCCAACAATATCGCCACGGGCTACACGCCCACCTTCAGCCAGGTGTTCATCAACGGCGGGAACGAGAGCGGCCGCGTCGCCAGCAACCCGACCGCCGTGTCCAGCTTCTTCCTCGTCACCAGCTACATCGGCGCCGTCTCGGGCCCGAATGACACCTGGTTCGTGGGCTGGACCTGCGGTCTCGCCGGCGCGGCCTCCTGCTGATTGCGGCTCCTACCGGGCGGCGGGGACAGCCCCGCCGCCCGCTCCCATTTCCTTCCGACGAAGGTCAGAAACACCGATGAACGCCACCATCCGCAATCTCAGCGCGCTGCTGCTCGCGGGGACCGCGCTCAGCATCGCCATGCCGGTCCACGCTCAGACAGCTCAACCCGCGCCTGCCGCCGATCCCGGCACCGAGGTCGAGGAGATCGTCGTCAACGGGAAGTTCATCCCGGACCAGATCCGCGACACGCCGGAAGTCGCCAACTTCCTGACGATTGAAGATATCCAGCGCGCCGGCGACGACACCGCCGCCCAGGCGCTGACCCGGGTGACCGGCCTCTCGCTCGTCTCCGGAAAGTTCGTCTATGTCCGCGGCCTGGGAGAACGCTACTCGCAGGCGCTGTTGAACGGCTCGCCACTGCCCAGCCCAGAGCCGCTGCAGCGCGTGATCCCGCTGGACCTGTTCCCGTCGTCGATCCTGGCGGGCACGTCGGTGCAGAAGACCTTCTCGGCCAACTATCCGGGCGAGTTCGGCGGCGGCATCATCGACCTGCAGACGGTTGGCGTGCCGGACGAGGCCTATCTGAACGTGAGCGTCGGCCTGGGCTACGATAGCGAGACGACCGACAAGCGCGGCCTCACCTACTACGGCTCGAAGTACGACGAACTGGGCTTCGACGACGGCACGCGCAAGCTGCCCGTGGGCGTCCGCCAGTTCGCCGCGAACCGCCCTGTGGTGTTCACCGGCGCGACCGGCGGACTGACGCAGGCCGAGTACAAGGCGGTGGCGCGCAGCTTCTCCAACTCGTCGGTCAATGTGATCCAGAGCGACAAGCCCTGGGCGAACGGCAACGTCGACCTGTCGGCCGGCCAGTCGTTCGAGACCGACTTCGGCCGGGTCGGCGTGGTGGGTGTGCTGGGCTATCGCAACAGTTGGCTGAACCGCGAGGGCGTGCGCCAGACGACGCTGCCGGACGTGGGCGGCATCGCGCTGGCGACGGATTCCACCTTCCAGGCGACACAGAACGACATTTCGTGGAGCGGCCTGGGCGGCGTGGCGCTGGAGTTCGGCGACAACGAGATCCGTTACATGGGCCTCTGGATCCGCTCGACCTCGAAACGGGCCCGCATCACCGAAAACTCGGCGATCTCGCAGGGCAATTCGAACGTCAACGCCTACGCCACCGAGTGGTACCGCCGCGAGCTCCAGCTGAGCCAGCTGTCGGGCAAGCACAAGCTGGGTGACATCGACATCGACTGGCGCGGCACCTATGGCCGTACCACCCGCGAGGCGCCCTATGAGCGCGCCTACCGCTATGGCCTGCGCGCCGATGGCAAGCGCACGGCGCTCCTCTCGGGCGCCAACCAGCTTGTCTCGTTCTCTGACCTGGACGAGAACATTGGCTCGGCCAACATCGACTTCCGCTATGAGTTGCCCGTCGATCTCGTTCGCCAGGCCGAGCTGAAGGTCGGTTACGCTTGGCAGAAGAACGACCGCGCTTCGGTGCGCCGGGACTTCACCTATGACCAGGGCCGCAACTGGGACCCCCTGCGCTACGGGACCGAACGGATCGATTTCCTGGTCGCGGACCGCAACATCAACGACGACATCGTCGTGCTCCGCGAACTGTCGGGCTCGGCGCTGACCGGTGACTCGGCGCAGTACGAAGCCGGCCTGGAGGTTCACGCGGCCTATGTCCAGATCGACGCCGAGATCGTGGAGTTGCTGCGCGCCGGCGTGGGCCTCCGCTACGAGGACGCCAAGGAGACGATCCTGACGCGCGACATCTTCAACGTCGCCGCGGGGCCGACCTTCCAGCGGAAGATCTCGGAGAGTTACGTCTTGCCGACGGCGACCCTCACCTGGAACTTCGCCGAGGATCAGCAACTGCGCGCCGGCCTCTCGAAGACGATCGGGCGTCCGCAGTTCCGGGAACTGGCCCCGCAGCGCTATCGCGACACCGAGACCGACCGGATCCTCACCGGCAACCCGTTCCTCGAAGATACGAAGTTCACGAACGCGGACCTTCGCTACGAGTTCTATTTCGACCGCGGCCAGTACGTGACCGTGGGCGGCTTCTTCAAGGAGCTCAAGAAGCCGGTCGAGAGTCTGGCGGTGCTGGGCTCGGACGGCAATTTCCAGCAGACCTTCTACAACGCGCCCAAGGCCCAGATTTACGGGGCGGAGATCGAGCTCAAGAAGTACTTCGAGCACGAGTTCGGCAACCCGTTCCTGGACAGCAAGCGCTGGCTGGTGGCCGTCAACTACACCTACAATTCCTCGAAGCTGAAGGTCGGCTCGGGCGACACGATCGTCCTGAACACCACGGGCATCCGCACGACCCCGCCGGCCAGCGACTACCTCACCGACGGCGACCGACTGCAGGGCGCCTCGAAGCACCTGGCCAACCTGCAGCTGGGATTCGAAGACGACGAGGCGCAGTCTCAGGCGACCGTGCTGATCAGCTATGCCAGCCCCCGCGTGACGGCTCGGGCCAGCAGCATCGACCTGCCGGATCTGGTCCAGAAGCCGGGCGTCCGGCTGGACTTCGTCTATCGCAAGACCTTCACGGTCATGGAGCGCGAGTTCAGCGGCTCGTTCGAGGCCCGCAACCTCCTGGGAACGGACTCGCAGGAGTACCAGTCGGCCGGCGGCAATCGCTTCGACACCAACAGCTACGATCTGGGCCGGACCGTCTCGCTGGGCCTGACCGCCCGGTTCTAGTGATGCAGGTCCCCCGCCGCGAGGTGGGGGGCCGGCTCAGGCCTCTGCCTCGGCATCGTAGGACGGCCGGAGGGGTTGCGTGCGGATCAGCTCGGCGACCTCATTGGGCGCCAGCTGAAACAACAGGCCGATCGCGCGCATCGAATGACCGCGGCGGTGCATGTCCCGGGCGAACTTCAGCTGATGCTGGGTGAGGGGCGTATCCTTGACGCGGGCGCGGCGGCGGCTGGCTTCGCGCAGGGGCTTGCGGGTCTCATGGTCGGCCAGCATCACCAGCGCCCGGGGAATCGGTCCGTCAGGGGCCAGGCTCTCCACCCGCGATCCGCCGGTCACCCGCAGCGTGACTCCGGCTTCGAAGAAGTGACGCAGCAAGCGAGCGAGCTCGCCCGTGGTCGCGTCGAAAGCGGAGAGGGCATGAACCAGGACCTCGTCGCCTGACCGCAGTCCATAGAGCAGCTGAAACAGAATGCGCTGGCTCGCCGACGTCGCCTGACGCTCCTCGAGGACGACATCACAGCCTACAGCTTCGATGAGTCGCCGCTGCAGGTTCGGCTCAGGAAGGTCCGGCGAAACGCGAACGACGCCATACCGCATCCGTGACTTTTCCTCCCTGGCGGGCGAGCGCCGGTGAGGCAAACGCCCCGCGACGCTGACGAAGCGCCACTATGCCGGGCGAGTACGACGTGTATGTGAATGTCACACGCCAAGTTGCTGGTCTTGCAAAGGATTTAGAACTGCAGCGAGAATTTCGTAAGACTGTCACAATAGTTTCACGTGCCAAGGATAGAAAACGAGGTTTTCCTCCCAACCAGAGACGGATTGAGCCGTTCTGAGGAGGAAATGATGCGCCTGATCGCCTGCGCCATCGCCCTTTCGGCCATCGCCGCTGCGCCGGCTCTGGCCAAGGACGCGCCGGTTCCGAACGACACGACCAAAGCGGCCCGCACGGTCTATGTCTGTGACAACTCGGCGATGACCCGACGCGCTTTCACGCGTGAGCACGGCGCGATGGAGTTCGTCACCGCGAAGGCCGTGACCGAGAGCAGCTCGGCCTGGGCGGCGCCCAAGTGCATGAGGCCCGCCGAAGCGCGCAAACTCAAGGAACTGGCCGGGCGCTGAACTTAGCGCGGTGACTCTGGGAACGCGGCGTCGCCCTCCGGCGACGCCGTTTCGCTGACCGGCAGGGGCTCGGGCGGCTTTCCGGCGCGCAGCGCCGTGACCATCGCCAGCACCGTTTCGACGACCACCTCAGGTCGGTCGGCGGGCACCTGGTGCGAAGACAGGATCGTGCGCTGGAAGCCGCGGTCCGAGCTGAGCGCTAGGCGCAGGTGCTCAAGCTCCCACACGGATTGGCCGCGACCGTAGCCCACCGTTGGCGACGTCGCGGCTGTTTCTGAAGCGGTGATGACGTAGATCGGCACCTCGTGCAGCAAGGTTCCCAGCCGTTGCACCTGGGCCGAAGTGTCGCTGTAGATCTCGTCGAGCTCCGACAACTGGTTGCGCCAGGCTTCGGCCGGTCGCAGCCGGGTCATCTCCGCGGGCGTCCCGCGGCGGGGCAGACAGCCGGACCAGCGAGGATCGGTCGCCGGGGGCGTGGGATCAAGCTCGGCCGTGGCGAGGCAACGGCTCACCGTCCGGCGAAGGCTCTGCAGACCGTCGACGGCGGGCGATGGCGCGACCCGCTCGACGGTCGGGTCCAACAGCACAAGGCCCTCGACCTCTCCTGGCCGGCGGGCCGCGAAGAGGCGGCTGTAAAGTCCCCCGGCGGAGAAGCCCACAACGACGTACGGCCCCTCAAGTCCCCCCGCGTCCAGCGCCTGGTCCAGGTCGCGGGCCGTCGCCGCGCCATCGCGAGGCAAGGGGCCAGGGTCGCTGAAGCCATAACCGGCCCGGTCGTAGCTGCAGACCCGTGTTGTCTTGGCGATTTCCGGCTGCACGCGCAGCCAGCCGTTCACCCCGGCCCCATAGCCCGACTCCAGAATCACCAGAGGCGCGCCGCGGCCCGTGCAGTGGAAGTTTAGCCTGCGACCGTCGGAAATCTGGACCAGCTGGTCCGGGCGATCCTTCGCGGTTGCGCCCTCGTCGCCGCCGCAGCCGACGAGAAGCGCTGCAACCGCCGGGAGGACGGCTGGCGCCAGGCGGGAGCGACGACGGGAGGATCTTTCAGGCGGCGGATTCACAGTTCCTCGCGTCGAAGCGACGGTTCGTTAAGGGGAGACAGAGCATGGGTTGCTCGCTGTGTGGAAGGCGGCACGCATCTTGCTGGCGTGGTTCCGTCGCTTTGACAGGGTTGGACGCACGCCGGCAATTGCGCGTTGCGGCCCAACTGATACGTAAGTGCTTGTTGGATTGACGGAGGACGCGGGTGGAAACCGTCTACGATTGGATCACGGTCGCGATCTTCGGCGGGCTTGTTGTGCTGTTTCTGCACCGCTCGGTGCAGCCCGGCGAGCCTCAGGATACGATCCTGCACTATCTCCCGCCTTCGGTGGGCTGCGCGGTCGCCAACTATTTCGGCAATGAGGGGCAAGGCCTGGTCTCGTTCCTGATCGTGGCCGGCGTGCTGCTCTACGTCGCCCTGGTGCTGAAGCCCTTCGGACTGAAGTTCCCGCCGAGCAAGCGCTAGCGGCTATTCGGCCCATGAGCGCTTCCAGCGATCGAGAGAACGGTTTCGGCGCCCTAAGGCTCCTGTTTGCCTCGCTGGTCATCGCGTCGCACACGCCTCAGATGTTCGACGGGGACTATTCCCGCGAGCCCCTGAAGGCGCTCTTCGGGACCATCAGCCTGGGCGAACTGGCGGTCGACGGCTTCTTCCTGATCAGTGGCTACCTGATCACCGCCAGCTTCATGTCGGATCCTAAGTCGTATCTGCCGAAGCGGGTGCTGCGCATCTATCCGGCGTTCGTATTCTGCTTCCTCGCCTGCGTTCTGGTCGTCGCGCCTCTGGGCGGGGTGGACCTGCGGGCCTTGTCCATGGGCGAGTGGGTCAAGCTGGGCGGGCAGATGCTGCTGCTGAAGACCCCCGATTCGTTGGGGGTCTTTCCCGGCCTCGCTATCCCGGCGCTGAACGGCTCTATGTGGACCATCAGCTACGAGTTTCGCTGCTATCTCCTGGCCGCGCTGCTGGGCGTTCTGGGGTTCTATCGGCGACGCGGGCTCTACCTGGCTCTGACCATGATGCTCCTCGCCGCCAACTTCGCCTTCCTGACGCCCGCCGGCGGTGTGCTCGAGCAGTTGGCGAGGCCGTTCAACGCTCTCCTCGGACAGCCGCAGGAAGCGATCCGACTGACCTCCGTGTTCATGTGCGGCGCCTGTCTCAAGCTGTTCCCGATCGACTATCAGGGGCGCTTCGCAGCGCTGGCGGCGGTGGCGCTGATCCCGGCGCTGTTTGTGCCGGTGCTGGCGGGCGTCGCGCTTTCGACGCTGGGCGCCTACGTGCTCTTCTGGGTGGCGTTCAAGGTCACGTGGAAGCCGCTCCGGACCATCAACGCAAAAGACGATATCTCGTACGGCCTGTACCTGTACGCATGGCCGGTCGGAAACCTGCTGCTGTTCTATTGGCGCGACCTGAATCTCGTGGCTCATGGACTGCTGACGCTGGCGGTCTCTGTTCTGCTGGGCTTCCTGAGCTGGCACCTGCTTGAGAAGCATTTCATGAAGTTGAAGCGCTACTTCGAGCGGCGTGAGCGACCGGTCGCCGTCTCGGGGCCTGCGCAGGCAGAGAGCAGCACCCCCGCCGCTTAGCGGTCGAGGCCGTAGCGGTAGAGCAGGCGGACACCCACGTCGCCCAGGCCGGGATTGTAGTGGCCGGCCAGGCGCCCATGGCTGACATGGATCCACGAGAGCTCCATGGAGAGGCGGGGCGTGGCCTTCCAGCCCAGCGACAGCTCGGGCTCGAATAGCACGCGAGAGCCCAGGTCCAGCTTTGTCTGACGGTCGCGGATGCGCTTCAGCCGCTCTTCCGGCGTCAGGCCCGGCGCGTTAGGCGAGGGCAGGTTCACCCGGCCATCGTGGACGGCGACGCCGATGCCGGGCTGCAGGTAGAGCCGCTCGTTGAGGTCGAAGCGCCACGAAAGGCCTGTCGCCACGTAGTTTGTGCCGCCCGAGGTGTTGACGCCCGCCAGCAGATGCACCCGCGCGCGTCCCAGGAAATCGAGCTCGTCCAGGGCGGTGGTGCGGGCGCCGACGACGATCTGGGCGCCGTCCTCGAACTTGCCGTACGAGATGCCATCGTCAACATCGTGGGCGTAGACGCCGGCGAAGACCTCGCCGGCCGCCGCGGGCCCGGCGATGGCGGCCGCAGCCAGGGTCGTGAGCAGGATCCTGGACATGCCGGCCTCCGTGGAACGCGAGGAGGCTAGCGCACCGCCCCGCTGTCGCCCAAGAGGCAAGGCGCGGTACGCAGTATGATCGACACGTCCAGCCAGAATGACTGGCGCTCGACGTACTCCAGGTCCAGCGCCACGCGGCGCCGGACGTCCTCCGGCGTGTCGACCGGACCGCGCGAGCCGTTCACGGCGGCCCAGCCCGTCAGGCCGGGCTTGATCCGGTGGCGGTGGGCATAGGTCTCGACCAGCTTCGAAGCTTCGGCTCCGCCGCTCAGCATCCCGATGGCGTGCGGGCGGGGGCCGACGATCGACATCTCGCCGGTGATGATGTTCAGGATCTGGGGCAGTTCATCCAGGCTGGTCTTGCGGATGAACTTGCCCACGCGAGTGATCCGGTCGTCGTTGGCGGTGACCTGGCGCGCCGCCTTGTGGTCGGTCGCCTCGGTTCGCATCGAGCGGAACTTCCAGACCAGGAACTCCTCGTTCATGTAGCCGTGTCGGCGCTGACGGAAGAAGATCGGTCCCGGGCTGTCCAGGCGAATGGCGATGGCCACGGCGGCCATAAGGGGCGCCAGTATGATGAGGCCCGCGACGCTCAGGGTCAGGTCCAGGACGCGCTTGGCCAGCAGGTAGCCTGAGCGTTCGGAAGCGCCCGCGACGTGCATCAGGTCGAAGTCGGCAATGCGGCCAACCGCTTTCGCCTCACTCTCCTCGTCCTCGCCGTCGAGCAGCAGGGAAATCGGGTTGGGAATGGGGGCCAGGCGTTCGAGCAACTGCGCGATGCGGGCGCTCGCCTTGGGCGGCACCGTGATCACGATGCGGTCGACATAGGGCAGGATGCGGTGGTCGATCAGGTCGGCGGTCTTGCCCAGTACGGGCACCCCGCAGACCTCGGGGCCGACGCGCTCACGTCGGTCGTCGAAGACGCCCAGGATGTTGACATCCCGGGTCTTGAGCGCCCGGCGGATCAGACGCTGCGCCGCTGCGGTGCCTCCCACGATGATGAGGTTTGGCGTGAGCTGACCGATGGCGCGCAGGCGGCGCAGGACCAGCATCCAGATGCCGTGGGTCGCGAAGAGGGCCATCGAGGCGGCGGCGACCCAGGCCGCGCATCCGATCGCGGGGAACGTGGGATCGATGAGGCCGCAAACGGTGCCCGCGCCGCCCCCGGCCGCGGCGGCGGCGATCAGCAGCCGGCCCAGCCGGCGGCGTAGGCGCTCGCGCGTGTTCATCGAGTAGGCGCCGGTGGCGACCAGCAGGACAAGCGCCAGCGCGGGCGCGCCCAGCCACATGACCTCCGGCAGAGCCATGAACTGGCTGGCGATCAATGACGCGAGGACGAGGCCGGCGGCGTCACCGGCCTGGAACAACCGGGCGAGGCCGGCGCCGGACACGCGATTGCGCACGCTCTGCAGGCGTTTCGGTCGCAGGGGACCGCGGCGATGCGCCGGGGTAGCCCCCGCAGAATCTGCGATGGCGCGGTGCGCGCCCGTGTCGTCCGGCATTCGGATCCCCACCTTTGCGGCGGACCCTAGCGGCAGCCCCTGAGGGATCAGTTAATCGCGGGAGAAACAGGCGGCGTGACGCCCAGCTTCTTCAGGACGAACTGGTGCATCGGCAACGGGTTCTGAATGACCGGTCCCCCGAACGGCGCGCAGAGCGAGAACAGCAGCAGGGCGATAAGGGGGCCCTTCCCCAGCTGCAGAGGCTTCTGAGCGCCATAGGCCATGAGGAGCAGCAGCGACATCGAGGCGCTCAGGCCGACCCAACGGTAAAAGTCTGTGGCGATTACATAGATCAGGAATGGCGCCGCGGCGGAGGCGGCGAGGAGAAGGCGCTGGAACCAGCGCGGCTCGTTGCGCACGAGCAGCGCGAACACGAACGCCGCGTAGCCGACTGGGACGATTAGGAAGCCCGCGTGGCGCAGCAGGTGCATGGCGAGGAAGCCCAGCGAGCGCTGGTTCTGTTCGATCGATGAGCCGACTTCGAAATAGCCGCTCCAGAGGTCCATCTGGCCGACCGCGTGCGGGATGAGCCGCGCCATGGCGGCTTCGTACTGGGCCTGGGGCATGGACGTGACGCCGAACAGGATGACGATCAGCGCGCTCACCGACAGCGCCAGAACGGGCGGCGCCAGCATCCTCAGCGACCTCCCTGGCTGGGCCAGCAGCTGAAGATCGTTGCGTAGGAGGTAGGCGGTGAACTGGGCCGGCGCCGTGAAGAGAAAGAGCTCGTGCACAAACGGTCCGACGAACATCACCGCGCTGAACAGGAACACGTTGCGCACCAGGACGATGTTCAGGAACGCGAGGATGAGGATGAAGACGTCCAGTGATCCCGTCGTGTAGGCCACCTGCAGGATGAAGGCCGGCGACAGGAAGACGGCGGCTTTGAAGAGCCATCCCTGATCGTACTTCGATCGAAGAAAGTAGACGGTGGTCAGGCCGATCAGCGCGAGGAGCGCCAGATGCTGGACGGTGATGGCGAAATGGTAGGCGTTCTCGAACAGGCCTGGAAACGGCGTCGCCTGCAGCAGCGTGCCGACGAGACCCCGCCGCACGAACCCGAAGTCGCCGTAGTTCACGTAGAACGGCCACACCCGCCCGAAGGATTTCACACCGAGGTCGGTGACGATCCAGCGGTCCAGGATCAGGAACGCGGCCAGGATGGACGCCAGCGCAGCGACCAGAGTGGGCTGGACGGTGCGGCTGAGCTTCATAGGCGGGTGCGCTTGAACACGGCTTCGGGCAGGTGGGTGATGATCAGCATGACCAGCGCCCACACCGGCTTCACATAGATGACGTCGCGCTTGCGTCGCACGGCCTTTTCGATGGCGGCGGCGACGGCCGCGGGCTGTGCCGTCAGGGCGGGCGACAGCTTCATGCCTTCGGTCATTCGCGTGGCGACGAAGCCCGGTTTCACCGTCAGAACCTGCACCGGCGTTCCCGACAGCCGGTTGCGAAGCCCCGACAGGAAGGCGGTGAAGCCTGCTTTGGCGGAGCCATAGACGTAGTTCGAGCCGCGGCCGCGATCGCCGGCCACCGAACTGATGCCCACCAAAGCGCCTGAGCCCCGGGCCACGAAGCGGTTGGCGAAGGCGGCCAGGATCAGCGCCGGGGCCTCGAAGTTGCTGCGCAGGACGATGGCTGCCTGGACCTGGTCCACCTCTGACGTCGGCTGGTCGCCCATATAGCCGATGGCGCAGACGACGACGCCCGGGAGGTTGGGCAGGGCGTCGATCCAGGCGTCGGGGGCGTCCTTGAGCGCATCGTACTCATGCAGGGTGGCGGCCACGCCATGGCGCAGGGCGATATCGGCGCGGTCGGCTTCAAGGCCCTGGGCGCCGCGCGCGGCGAGCTGGATCGGGTGGCCGGCCGCTGCGAAGCGACGAGCGATGGCTAGGCCCATGTCCGAGCGACCGCCCAGGATCAGAACTGGGGGCTTGGTCATAGGCTGAGCCTCTCTGACTGACCTGAAATGAACGCGCCCGAACGGCCGGCGTCGGCGCGCATGGCGAGGAAGCGGTCTACGCGAGGATCCGACCGGCGCAGCGTCTCGGCGGTCATCCGGCTGTCCTTCGCGAGGTAGAATCGACCCCCGTGCGCGATAGTGATGGCGTCGAGTTCAGTCAGCAATCGCAGGCTCTTGGGGTTCACGGGGAAGTCGATGGCGAGCGTGTAGCCCTCCATCGGGAAGGAGAACGCGCTCTCTTGGGGCCCAAGGCGCTTGAGGACCGTCAGGAAAGAGCCCTGGCGAGCGCCCGAGATCGCCCTCAGCATCGCCTCCAACCCCTCTCGGGCGGAAGCCAGGGGGAGGGCGCACTGGAACTGGGCGAAGCCCTTGCGGCCGTACATGCGGTTCCAGTGGAGGATGGCGTCGAGCGGGTAGAAGTAGGTGTCCCAATCCACATAGTCGACGCCGCTCGCCCAGGCGCCCTTGCGGTAATAGAGCGCGTTGAAGGCCCGAACCGAGAGGCCGTTGATTGTGAACGAGGGAGCGTCCAACGGCATGGTGAGTTTGCGTTTTGGGGGCGTGCGTAGCGGGTCGGCGCGCTTTGCGTCCGGCAGTTCGGCCCGGGTGGCGTGCTCGCCCAGGGTGATCAGCGAGCGTCCCATGGACTTGCCGGTGCAGAGGCAGTCGATCCAGGCCACAGCGTAGGCCGCGTCGCTGCCGGCCTCCAAGGCCTCCATGGCGGTGGCGAGGTCGGGGGCGGCGATGGCTGTCTGGCGGATCCAGGCGCTCTCGACGGGGCGCAGGCGGATCGCCGTGCGGAGGATCACGCCGGTCAGACCCATGCCGCCCAGGGTAAAGTCGAACAGTTCGGGGTTCTCGGCGCGCGAGCATCGGCGGACCTGGCCGTCCGCGCCCATAACGTCGATCCAGTCGACGAACGACCGAAAGGAGCCGTGGCGGCGGTGGTTCTTACCGTGGACGTCGGCGGCGATGGCGCCCCCCAGGGTGACGTACTTGGTGCCGGGCGTGACCCACGGGAACCAGCCGCGGGGCAGGAAGGCGTCGATCACGTCGCCCAACAGGACGCCGGCTTCGGCGGTCAGCTGTCCGGCCTCGGGGTCGAAGGCCAGCATGCGGTTCAGGCGCCGCATGTCGACGGTATTGGCTGGGTTCTGGGCGCTGTCGCCATAGGCGCGGCCGTTGCCGCGCGCGATCAGCGGGCCGCCGGAGACCTGGGCCCGAAGTTCGTCCTCGCTCCGCGGTCCGGTCACCCGGCAGTCGCGGCGTGGAAAGCGTCCCCAGCCTTCGACGTTCATGCGCCCCCCTTGGAGGCGGCCACGGCGGGCGCGAAGACGAACCTGCGGTCGAGCTGGTACTTCACGACGTACCCCACCGCGAGGCCCAGGCAGGCGCCCAGTTCGCGCATGAGGTCGGTGCGCCAGATCAGCCAGAAGGCCGTCTCGGCGCCCCAGAAGATCGCCGTCGTGATGACACCCATGGCCGTATAGAGGGCGAACTTCCTGCCGTGGGCCTGCACGCCGGTGGCGGTGTCGTAGAAGATCCAGCGCTTATCCAGCACGTACTTGATCGCCAGGCCGACGAGCGTCCCCACCGCGACGGCGGCGGTGAACCCGAGGGCAGACGCGTTGATCGCCAGCACCACCCGCTGGGCGGCGAGGTTGGCCACCGTGGCGACGACCGCAAAGGCGGAGTAGCGGACGACAAGGCTGCCCAGGGTCACGGGATCGTGCCCGCCACCACGATAGCCCCGATGACGACGCCGCAGATCTGGCTGACGCGATCCTTCACCGCGAAAACCACCGGGTCATCGTGCATGCGGCGACGATGGGTGACGAACACCATCCGGCTGATCCAGAAGAACAGCACCAGGCAGATCCCCAGCAGCATGTAGGGCCGGGGGTAGAGCGCCTTCACCTCGGGCGAGTTGGTGTAGAGCGCCATGACAAGCACCGAGACGTAACCCGAGGCGGTCGCCATGCTGGTGATCAGCTGCAGGTCTTCGCCGCGGTAGCCGCGCCCTTTGGTGACCGTGTTCGAGGCGACCTCGTCGGCGAGCTCGGCCTGACGCTTCACCGCCGCCAGCGAGAAGAAGAAGAACACCGAGAAGGCCAGGAGCCAGATCGAGAGCGGGATGCCGGTCGCCACGCCGCCCGCGAAGATGCGGATCGTGTAGAGGCCGGCCAGCACGCAGATGTCGATGATGATCCGGCGCTTGAGATAGAGCGAATAGGCCGTCGTGGTGACGTAGTAGCCCAGCATCACCAGCACGAAGTTCGGCCCCAACGGCAGCGCCAGCAGGAAGCCCGCGATCAACAGCGAGGGCGCGAGCCATGTGCCGTAGGCCAGGGGGATGGCGCCCGACGCGAAAGGACGCTTGCGCTTGCGCGGGTGAGACCGGTCGGCCGAGAGGTCGAGGAGGTCGTTCAGGACGTAAACGCTGGAGGCCACGAGGCTGAAGACCACGAAGGCCATCAGCGCCTGGAGCAGGGTCGCGAGTTGCAACGCGTGGGCCGTGAACACGGGCAGGAACACCAGCACGTTCTTGAGCCACTGGTGCGGGCGCAGCGCCTTCAGCACCGCCTTGGCCGAGACGCGTTCGGGCGAGAGATGCTCGACCTCGCAGCCCAGCTTGTCGACCCGCGCCCGAAGGGCCTTGGAGTTGGTGTGGGTGATGGCCTGGGCGCTCTTGGACCAGACCGCGAGGTCGGCGTTGGTGTCGCCCATGTAGGCGAAGCCACCCTGGCCGTAGCGCTCTTCCAGGAATGCGCCCTTGCGCGACGCCTTGAGGTTGGTCGAGCCGTCGGAGCCGTGCGCCTCGTCGAAGATGCCCAGGTGCGCACTGATCTTGTCCGCCAGGCTCTGGTCCGAAGCCGTGACGAGGGCGGTTCGGCCGCCGGCTTCGCGCCAGGCGCGGACGTAGGTCACGACATCTTCGTTGTAGGGCAGCACGGTGACGTCGACGTCCGACATCTCGCAGAGACGCTGCTTCACTGCGGCGCGGCCCTTGGCCAGGCCTGCGGCGGCGACGAACGGCGTCGTCCAGTTGTGCGCGAGCGCCGACCAGAACGTCTCGAACAGCATGTCCGTGCGGATGAGCGTGCCGTCCAGGTCGACGGCCAGGACTCGTCCCTTGAGGTTTGCTGGCTTCAAGGTAGGTCCTTCCCCTTCGGTCCGTCCAAGGCGCGCATGATCGAGAGGTATCTGGTTCCGCAGGCGTTAAGGTTAGATGACGCGGACATGCCCCGTCGATCTCGCGACGGACATTACCGCTCGATTGCGCGGGTTTCTGTCGGCTCTAGTAGGCCCGTTCGTCGCCGAAGATCAGCGGGATCGTGCGCCAGATGATCTTGATGTCGAGTCCGAACGTCCAGGTGTCGATGTACTCGTTGTCGGCTCCGACACGATCGATGATCGCTTGTAGTTCCTTCACCTCGCCTCGGAAGCCGCAAACGGCGGCGTAGCCGGTGAGACCGGGTTTGGCGCGGAAGCGGAGATTGTAGCCCGGCGCCTGCTCGCTCCAGGCCTCGTCGTGGGCGACGGCGTGGGGCCGCGGGCCGATCAGTGACATCTCGCCCCGCAGCACGTTGAGCAGCTGGGGCAGCTCGTCGATCGAGAACTTGCGCAGTATGGCGCCCAGCGGGGTGACGCGCTTGTCGCCCTGAGTGGCCTGCCGAACGGTGTCGCCGTCCTCGGTCACGGTCATCGTGCGGAACTTGAAGACGGTGAAGATCACGCCGTTGAGCCCGGTGCGGCGCTGGCGGAAGAGAGCGGGCCCTGGCGATTCCAGACGCACCAGAAGCGCGACCGTGAGCAGCAACGGAAGGAAGAACAGCAGCGCGCCCGCCGACAAGATGATGTCGAACGCACGCTTCCGCTTGCTGGTGGCCACGGCCATCACGGGCGCGTTGGCTGCGACAGGCGGCCGGTGACCGCCCGTAGGCGACCAGTTGGCGGCTTCGGCATGCGCTCGGAACTCCGCAGGTTTATTCATAGCACCGCCGTCGATCGGGCTTGTCGAGGCCGCTCAGGAAGGCGGACAGCGCCTCGGCGCTCCAGAGGCGCACCATAAGACGCGAGCCCTGGCCGTCGAATTCCGTGCTGAGGTTGGCGGGGCCGTCCGCCACGTCGGCGTGGCGGCTGACAAAGCCGTAGAACGCTGCACGGATCTTGTCCGCATCGTCCTCGGCTGCGAAGCGCGTCTCAAATCCGGACATCATCCCCGACCGTCCCGTGGACCACGCCCCATCTGGAGCAAAACCCGCGCCAAGCTTCCCGTCCCGGCGCTGCGTGATCTGAACCATATTCGGTCGAGCCGGCCGTTCGGTTGCAGACAGGGTTGAGGAAATGTGACCGCCCTGGGGCGAAAGGGCCTAATAGGCCTGCGGATCGCGGAAGATAATGAGCGCCGTCCTGGCGAGGATCGCGATGTCGAGGCCCAGCGACCAGCTGTCGATATAGAGGTTGTCGGCGGAAATCCGGTCCCGCATGCCGCGGAGATCCTGAATCTCACCGCGCAGGCCGTTCACCTGAGCCAGACCGGTCAGGCCCGGCTTGACCCGGAAGCGGTCGGCGTAGGCGGGGATGCGCTCGCCGTAGAACTCATCGTGCGCCAGGGCGTGGGGGCGAGGCCCAACGATCGACATGTCACCCATCAGCACGTTCAGGAACTGTGGGAGTTCATCGAGGCTGAGCTTGCGGAGCAGGCCGCCGACCGCGGTGACGCGGGCGTCGTTCCGGGTGGCCTGGCGGACGTCACCGGCGTCCTCGGTCACGGTCATCGTGCGGAACTTGTAGATCGTGAAGATGCGTCCGTGATGGCCCGTCCGGCGCTGCCTGAATATCACCGGGCCCTTGGACTCCATTCGGACCGCCAGCGCGACGCAGCAGAGCAGCGGTAGGAAGAGGAAGAGGGCCAGGGCGGCGCCTACGATGTCGATCGTGCGTTTGCTCCAGCTGCGCGCGGCGTCATAGCCGAACGGCGTCGATGCAGCCCGGCCGGCCGGCTCTTCAGCCTGCACCACCGAGCCTATCGTCCCTTCGGCGATATCCGTCATCGAAACAGCCCCAATCTACGCAACTGACTGGACGCCCCCGCCACCAGTCCACCACTCGTTAATCGTCTTCTCCAACGAACTGTTCACGCTCATTGGTACATTTTACGACACAGCCCAAGAATTGGGCGTGCCGGAGTAGGATCATGCCGTCCGACGTGTCGATCGACCTCGTCGCACATAGCGCCGTCGAAGCCCGCGCGACCCGACGCCTGCCGGTGGGCATAGGCCTGACCATCGGCGCCTGCGCGTCTGTGGCCCTGTGGACCGTCATCGGCATCAGCCTGCGGGCGCTTCTGGCCTAACGTCGACGCCGAGGTCGCGGCGCGGGGAAATTCCCTCGCCGCTCCTATAGTTAGCCATATTTTACCTGCCCCAGCCCCTTCGGGTCAATCAACCGCGTTCGGCGAGCGATGACGCGCCGGCATCATTTGCCGTGGTCCGGTCTCGGCGCTAGGTGGGGGCGTTCGCGCCGTCGGGGCGCGCGGAGGCTGTTCGATCCCAGCGCCCGTCTATCCGGTGATCCTTTGCGGCGGCGCCGGCGAGCGCCTGTGGCCGGCGTCTCGCGCCGACCGTCCGAAGCCATTCCTGCGTCTGACCGGCGACCGGTCGCTTTTCCAGGCCGCAGCGCTGCGGGCGTCGCCGCTGGGTCCGCTTGTCGTGGTTGGCGGGGCGGCCCACGCGGATCTGATCGCGGATCAGCTCGCGGAGATCAGCGTCGCCGCGACCGTGCTCCTGGAGCCGGCGGGCCGGAACACCGCCGCAGCGGTCGCCGCGGCTGCAGGCTGGGTCGCTGCGCGAGCCCCCGGGGCGGTGGCGGCGATCCTGGCGGCCGACCACCACATTCCCGATGCAGAAGCGTTTTGCGTGGCCGTGCGCGATACGCTGGCGACAGCCGAGGGCGGCGCGATCGTGACGATCGGGCTGCGGCCCACGTCGGCCTCCGAGGCTCTGGGCTATATCCGGCCGGGCGAAGGGGCGGGCCCGGTGAAGCCCATCCGAGCGTTTGAGGAGAAGCCGACCGTCGAGGTCGCGCTGGGTCTGATCGCGGCCGGCGCGCTCTGGAACAGCGGGACGTTCGTTGCGCGCGTCGCGACGCTGTCGGGCGAACTGCAACGCTGGGCCCCGGACGTGACGAACGCCGTCGCCGCGGCGCTGGCGGAGGCGGTCCAGCGCGACGGCGCGATCTGGCTGGGGCCGGCGTTCGCCCTCGCGCCGAAGATCGCCTTTGACCGCGCCGTGATGGAGCGAACGGATCGCGGAGCCGTCCTGCCCGCTGATTTCGTCTGGTCGGACCTGGGCGCCTGGGATGCGGTGATGTCGACGCAGGCGGCTGACGAGGCGGGCAATGTGCTGCAGGGGGCGGCCACGGCGCCGGGCTCGAGCCAGGTCCTGGTCCGCGCCGCGCCCGGCATGCGCGTGGCCGTGGTCGGCGCGACGCGGCTGACGGTGGTGGCGGAGCGGGACGCTGTTCTCGTGGCCGACCTGGACCATGCCCAGGCAGTCCGTGACCCGGGCGCAGCCGGCGGGCGCTTCACGACCCTCGACCAGGCGGCCGAAGAGCTGGACGCGTGGCTTCGTACGGCGGCGCTGCCCTTGTGGGGCACGGTAGGGACGGACGACAGCACGGGCGGATTCCGCGAAGGCCTGACCTTGATGGGGCAGCCGTTCGACCCCCGCCGCCGCGCGCGGGTGCAGGCGCGGCAAGCCTTTGTCTTTGCGAGCGCCGCGGCTGACGGATTGCCGGGGCCGTGGGCCGCCATCGCCCGGCGCGGTTTCGACTGGTTCGCCGCTCATGCGGGGCGCCCCGACCACCTGTTTGCGACGACGCTGGACATCATGGGTGCGCGCACCGCCCCCGAACCGCATCTGTACGAGCACGCGTTTGTTCTGCTGGCCCTGGCGGCGCTGGCGCGCGGCCGGGACGCCGCGGCTGTTCTGGCGGCCCTCGACGCCTTCCGGCATCCCCAAGGCGGCTATCGGGAGGCCGGCGAGAACCCCTTTCAGGCTAATGCTCACATGCATCTGCTGGAAGCGGCCATCGCCTGGGAGCGCGCCGACGGCGGCGCGGTCTGGAGCGCGCTGGCGGACGAACTGACCGAGCTGGCGCTCACCCGATTCATCGATCCGGCCTCGGGCGCTCTGAACGAGTTCTTCGATGCCGACTGGCGACCGCTGACGGGTGACGGGGGACTGATTGAGCCTGGGCATCAGTTCGAGTGGGCCTGGCTGTTGGCCCAGCGACCCACCGCGCGCCGGATGGGTGCGGCGCGACGGCTGTTTGAGGTGGGGCGTCGCGGCGTCGACCGTGGATTGGGCGTCGTGGTCAACGCCCTGCATCCCGACCTGGCCATTCGGGATCCGGCGGCGCGACTGTGGCCGCAGACCGAACACCTGAAGGCGGCTCTGGTCCTTGGCGACGAGGCCGCGGCGCTGGAGGCCGCCAACGCGGTGGCGATGTTCCTGGATACCCCGGTGCGCGGCGTGTGGCGCGAGCGCATGGCGGCGCATGGCGGGTTCATCGACCAGCCCGCCCCGGCCACGTCGCTGTATCACCTCTATCTGGCGATCCGCGAACTGACGCGGTTCGCGGGCGAACCGTGCTAGAGGCCCGGCGAATGGTGCAGAACCCTTTCACACAGACGCCCGCGAAGATCGCGGTGATCGGCCTGGGCTATGTCGGCCTGCCTCTCGCCGTGGCGTTCGCCGCCCAGCACGATGTGCTCGGCTTCGATCTCAGCGCCGCGCGGGTGGCGGAGCTGTCGCGTGGCGAAGACCGGACGCTGGAAGTCTCGGCCGAGGCGCTGCGGGCGGCGGGTCGGCTGTCGTTCAGCGACGATCCGGCGGCGCTCAACGGCTGCAACGTCTTCGTCGTCACTGTCCCCACGCCGATCGACGATCACAAGCGGCCCGACCTGTCGGCGCTGATGGCCGCCAGCCGATCGGTGGGGGCCGCGATCGGGCGTGGCGGCGTAGTGATCTACGAGTCCACCGTCTATCCGGGCGCCACCGAGGATGACTGCGTGCCGGTGGTGGCGCAGGTCTCGGGCCTGACGTTCAATCGCGACTTCTTTGCCGGCTACAGCCCCGAGCGGGCGAACCCGGGCGATGCGAACCACCGGCTGGCCGACATCGTCAAGGTGACGGCGGGCTCGACGCCTGAGGCGGCCGACTTTGTCGATGCCCTCTACGCCTCGGTCGTGCGCGCCGGGACGCACCGGGCGAGCTCGATCAAGGTGGCTGAGGCCGCCAAGGTGATTGAGAACACCCAGCGCGACCTGAATATCGCCCTGATCAATGAGTTCGCGCTGATATTCCGCCGGTTGGGCGTCGACACCGAAGAGGTGCTGGCCGCGGCGGCGACAAAGTGGAACTTCCTCAACTTCCGGCCGGGTCTGGTCGGCGGTCACTGCATCGGCGTCGACCCCTACTACCTGACCCACAAGGCCGAGTCCGTGGGGTATCGGCCCGAGGTGATCCTCGCGGGTCGGCGGATCAATGACGGCATGGGCGGCTACGTCGCGCGCGAGCTGGTCAAGGAAATGATCCGTCGCGGCGTGTTGGTGAAGGGCGCCCGCGTGCTGGTGATGGGCCTCGCGTTCAAGGAGAACACGCCTGACCTGCGCAACACCCGCGTGATCGACATCCTGCGCGAGCTCGAGGACTACGGCGCGGCCGTGGACGTCTGGGATCCCTGGATCCCCGCCTCCGAGGCCGAGCACGAGTACGGCCTGTCCCTGATCACCGCCCCGGCCGCAGGCGCCTATGACGGTGTCGTGCTGGCGGTCGCGCACCGAGAGTTCCAGGCGCTGGGGCCAGAAGCGATCCGAGGGTTCGGCAAGCCCGGTGCGGTCGTGTTCGACGTGAAGTCGGCCCTGCCGAAGGGCGCGTCTGACCTGCGGCTCTAGGTGGATTGCCTGGATTTGCGGCGTATCGCCTAATTTGAGGGCGCCCGACGTCCGCGCCGAGGTTTCGCAAAACCGTCACTGGAGCCGCCGGGCGGGGCGGGCCATACAGGTCTTGCCCTTCGGGGCGTTTCCTCCCTTTGACTTGGCCGCGCCCGAAGGCGCGGCTTTCTTTTTGGGCTCCGCGCAAGCGAAAAGGCCGCGGGGGCGAACCCCGCGGCCTTCGCCGTTTCGATGCGGCCGATCAGAACGTGTAGGCGATCTTGCCGTAGTAGTAGCCCCCGTTGATCCCGAAGGACGAGAACGTCGGGTACTGGGTGACAAATCCGTTGGCGTTCCCCCTCAGGAAGGTGTCGCGATACAGCGGGTTCAGCTTGTCGGGATACTTGTTGAACAGGTTGTTGGCGCCGATCGTGATCTTCACCGGCTCGAGAACGCGGTAGCTGATCTCCAGGTCGGTGATGAACGTGGCGTCGATCTTGTTCTTGAAGCACGTCGGCAGGGTCGTGCCGGTGGTCAGCGGGCAGCCGGTGCGGCTGTCGTACCGCGAGGCGGGTCCGTACAGGGTCTCCTTCAGGTTCACCGAGAGCTTGTCCCAGGTCCAAAGGGCGCCCAGCACGAAGCGGTAGTCGGGCGACGTCGTCTCGAGGTTGCCGATCGCGGTCAGGTCGAACAGCGAGGCGCCGGCCAGTTGGGCGGGCGGCTTCGCGATCTTGGTGACCTTGGTGTCTGTCAGGTTGCCGGTCAGCGACCATTGGATCGAGCCCATGTCGGCCAGGTCGGTCATCGTCGTCACCACCAGCTCGGCGCCGCGGGTGCGGGTGTTGAGGCCGTTGGTGAAGATGTTGATGCCGGTCTGGGTCACCGTGGGGTCCAGCACGTTGCCGTTGGCGATGATCGCCGCCCGCACCGCCGGGATGTTGATGTCGCCGCCCGAGCCGAACAGCGAGCCCGAGCCCACGATCCGGTCCTTGATGTTGATCTGGTAGATGTCGAGCGTGGCGGTGATGCCGTAGCCGGGATGCGCGACGAAGCCGACGCTGAAGTTGCGCGACTTTTCGGGATCCAGCCCGTTGACCCCCACCAGCGCCGCGGCGGCCGAATTGGGCGGCAGCTGCACGAACGCCGAAGTCGGCGAGACGTTGGTGGCCGAGTAGTAGCTTTCAGCCAGCGTCGGCGCCCGGAAGCCGGTGCTGGCCGTGCCCCGGATCGCGATCATCTCATTGAAGTCGTAGCGGCCGGTCCCCTTGACGATGAAGGTGTCCCCGAAGTCGCTGAAGTGCTCGTAGCGGGCCGCCAGGTCCAGTTTCAACGGTTCGGACGGCGACAGCGCCACGTTGCCGTAGACGGCGTAGCTGCGGCGGTCGTGCTTGCCGGCGTCGGTGAACTGGAAGCCCGGATACGACTGCGAGCCTTCCTTGTAGCGCGAGGCCGGGTCGCCGGGCTTGATCTCATACTCTTCCCGCCGGTACTCGGCCCCGAACGCGACGTTCATGGGGGCGGCCATGCCCACGTCGTACTCTTTCGAGACGTCGATCTGGCTGGTCCACTGACTGAAGATGAAGGCGCCGTTGTAGAAGTCGGTCGGCGAGAAGCCCGGAGTCGTGGCCGTGGACGTGTCGATGTAGAGCGACCGGTTGAACGAGTCCTTCACGTAGACCGAGACGTTGTCCTTGCCGTAGGTCGTAGCGATGTCGACGTTCCAGCCGTCCTCGGTCTTGGTCTTGAGGCCGAAAGTGGCGGCGTAGTCCGTCTCGTTGATCACTTCGCGCGGGCTGAAGCCGAACGGACGCGGGATCGAGCCGTCGCGTCCGATGATCAGGCTGGGCACACGGTAGTTCTGGTAGCCCGAGGCGTATTTGTCGCCATAGGTGCCGAAGCTGTAGACCTCGACCTCGCCGAGGGTGATGCCAAAGTTGTAGCTGCCGATGTTCAGCCGGTATTCGGCGTCGCCGGCGATCCGGTTCATGTACGGGAAGTCGGGGTGGTTCACGAGTTGGGGATAGCGTGACAGCCGCGACGTCGAGGTGATGTTGAACGGCGTGTTCGTCACCCGCGGATCGACGTCGCCCCGGAAGCTGTAGTCGTGGTAGCGCGTCTGGTAGCTCAGGTTCAGGTAAGAGTTCTCGAACGGCGCGAAGCCCACGTTGAGGGTCAGGTCGGCCGTCTCGCCGCCGCCCGACATGTACTTGCCTGCACTGGCCGTTGCGCCGCCACCCTCGGGATCGTCCTTCAGGATGATGTTGATGACGCCGGCGATGGCGTCAGAGCCGTACTGCGCCGCCGCGCCTTCCTGCAGCACTTCGATATGGCTGACCGCGCCCAGGCTGATGAAGTTCAGGTCCGCGGCCGCGCCGCCCTGGAACGGGCCGCCCAGGACCGCGAGGTTGGCCGTGCCGTGACGTCGCTTGCCGTTGATCAGCACCAGGGCGTGGTTGGGCGACAGGCCCCGCAGCTTGGCCGAAAGGGTGAGGTTCGCTGTGTCTCCGCCGAACGCCTGGGCGTTGAACGAGGGCACGTTCTGGGCGATGGCCTGGATCAGGTCGGTCTGGCCGACACGGGACAGGGCCGTTGAATCCAGAACCGTGATGGGCGCTGGGCTGTCCACCGCGCGCAGCCCAGTCGTGCGGGTGCCGGTGACGATGATGCCCTCCAGCTCGCCCGAGTCCGCTGCCGCATCGCCGTCCGCCGCCTGCGCGCCGCCCGCCATGGCGATGCTCAGGATGAGCGCGCTCGCGCCCAGAAACTTCTTGTTCAAGATGGACCCCTCGTTTTCCGATGTTGGGCCCTTCGCGACGTCTCCCCCCGAGAACTCAGTCAGGAGCGCGCCGCCTCATGTGAGGTGTCAACACATCCAAGTGATCGGGCGGTCTCGTGCTTTCCAATTGATCATATCTGGGGCCAACGAGATCGAAATCGAGGCATGGATACTGTGTTGCGTGGAGTTGAGAAATTCTCGCGTCCTGCGAATTCTCAGCATTGTCAATTCGACACTGGCGCCAATTGTTGAATTGTTGCGCAGCGGGCGCCACTTCCGGCCGCAGGGTCCGCGACTTGGCGACGATCGTGGCGGGCCCGCTTGTCACGCCGCCCAACCCTCATCCGACTGAATGCGTCCGCCGCATGGCGGGGGCGTCGGTGTTCGGAGCGGGTCATGGGTCTTAGTCGTCGCGGGTTCCTACAGCGCATCGGGATGACCGGAGGCTATGCCGCAACCTATTCCGCAATGGTCAGCCTGGGCCTGATGGCGGTTCCGGCCAGGGCGGGGCCGCTGGCGATGCCGGCCAACCTGGGCGCCGGCAAGAGCGTGGTGGTCCTGGGCGCCGGCATCGCCGGACTGACGGCGGCCTACGAACTGGAGCGCTCGGGTTTCAACGTCACCGTGCTGGAGGCGCGGGCTCGGGTAGGCGGCCGCAACTGGACGCTCCGTTCGGGCGATAAGATCGAGATGGTGGGCGAGGCCACGCAGACGGTGGCTTTCTCGGATCGTCTCTACATGAACGCCGGCCCGGCCCGCATTCCGAGCCATCACACCGGCCTGCTGGGCTATTGCGATCGACTGGGCGTCCCGCTGGAAGTGGAGATCAACTCCAGCCGCAGCGCCTATTTCTGGTCGGCGGGCTCAAACGGCGGACGGCCGATCCAGATGCGCCAGGGGGTGAACGACACCCGCGGCTATATCTCCGAGCTGTTGGCCAAGGCGCTGAACAAAGGGGCGCTGGACCACGACCTGACAGCGGAGGACCGTGAGCGACTGCTGCCGTTCCTGCGCGCCTACGGCGACCTGGACGAGAACATGGCGTTCAGGGGCACCGAACGCTCCGGCTTCGCGCAGCTGCCGGGGGCGGCCGACCAGTTCGGGAAGGGCCGCGATCCCCTGCCGCTGAAGGAGCTGCTGGCCAACGACCAACTGCGCGCCACGCTGTTCGAGGACCAGCTCTACATGCAGGCGACCATGTTCCAGCCGACGGGCGGCATGGACCGGATCGCGGCCGGCTTCCAGCGGGCGATCAAGAGCCCGCTGATCCTCGACGCCGAGGTCCTACAGATCCGCCAGGGGGCGGCGGGAGTCGAGGTGGCCTGGCGCGACCGGGCTACGGGGGCCAGCCAGGCGACCCGCGCCGACTTCGCCATCGTCACGATCCCGCTGAACATCCTCGCCAAGGTCGACACCAACTTCGACAAGCCGGTGAAGACGGCGATCGCGTCCGTGCCTTACGACTACTCCAACAAGATCGGCTTCGACGCGCCGCGCTTCTGGGAGAAGCAGCAGATCTACGGCGGCATCTCGTTCGTAGGCGGGGATACGAGCCTGGTCTGGTACCCGTCGAACGACCTGCACACGGCGCGCGGCATGCTGCTGGCCTGTTACGGCTCGGGACCGAACGCCAAGGGCTTTGCGGCGCGGCCGTTGGAGGAACAGGTCGCGATCGCCCGCAGCGTGGTGGGGCGCCTGCATCCCGGGCATGAGGGCGAACTGACCAGTCCCGCCGTCGTGAACTGGAGCAAGATCCCGTTCAACCTGGGGCCCTGGCCCGCGTGGGAAGGGCAGGGCGGCCAGGAGGGCCATCTGGACCAGCCTGCCTACAGATTGCTCAACGAGCCGCACGGACGGGTCTATTTCTCAGGCGCCCACCTGTCGCAGATGCCCGGCTGGCAGGAAGGCGCCGTGCTCTCGGCGCATCGTACCCTAGGCCAGATCGCGTCGCGCGTGTCACAGTCGGTGGCGGAACGCCGCGGTGCGCGGCCGGCGGCCTGAGCCGATTTCATCGAGGGGATAATCGAATGCGTAACCTGCTGCTCCCGGCCGCCCTGGTCGCCTTTGCGTTCGCCGCCGGCTCGGCCAGCGCCGAGAACACCCACATCAATCCCAGCAACGGCTTCATCTCCTCGGCCGTGAAGGTGCCGGCCGGGTCGGAGATGCTCTACGTCAGCGGCATCACCCCCGAGGCGGTGCCGGGCGCGCCCGCGGATCGCTCGTTCGGCGACACCAAGACCCAGACCGACAGCGTGCTGAAGCGGATCGGCGCGATCCTCACGGCCCAGGGCTATGGCTGGGAAGACGTGGTCATGATGCGTGTGCTGCTGGTAGGCGACCCAACCAAGGGTGGCGGCATGGACTTCGCCGGGATGATGGAGGGCTACAACGCCGTCTATGGCAGCCTGAAGAAGAAGCCCGCGCGGATCACCTCGCAGGTGGCCGGCCTCGTCCGCCCCGGCATGATGGTCGAGATCGAGGTCCAGGCGGCCAAGAAGCCCTAACTGGCCACAACCGTTGGCTTGAGCCTCGCCCGGAGTCGCGCGAGCTTGCGATGCATGGATCGTCGCAAGTTGCTGGCGCTGGGCGCCGCGGGTTTCGTGGGCGCGGCCGCCGCGCCGGGGTTCGGCTGGACGCAGGAGCTCTCGCCCCTGCCGAATCCCCCTGCGCCCATCGGACGCGAGGAGCGGGCGGCGCGGGTCGCCAAGGCCCAGAAGCTGATGCGCGAGCTCGGCTTCGGCGCCCTGCTGGTCGAGCCGGGCTCGAGCCTGATCTACTTCACCGGCGTGCGCTGGAGCCGCAGCGAGCGGCTGACCTGCGCCCTGATCCCGGCCAACGGAGAGGTGTGCATCGTCACCCCCTTCTTCGAAGAGCCGTCGGTGCGTGAGAGCCTGGGCATCGCGGCCCAGGTCCGCACCTGGCAGGAGCACGAAGACCCGACGGCGCTGGTCGCGGGCTGGCTGAAGGAGAGGAAGCTGGGCTCGGCGGTCGTGGGGATCGAGGAGACCAACCGCTATTTCATCGTCGATGGCCTGAAAAAGAACCTGCCGAGCGCCGTCCTGAAGAACGGGGCCCCGGTGGTCCGCGGCTGCCGGATGATCAAGACCGCGCCCGAGATCGCGCTGATGCAGCGGGCCAGCGACATCACGATGGCCGCCTATCGCCACACGATCCCGAAGATCGAGGCCGGCATGACCCCGCGCGACATCGGGGCGATCATGAACCGCGCCACGGCGGCGCTCGGCGGCGAGCCCGAGTTCGCGCTGGTCCTCCTGGGCGAAGCGTCGGCCTATCCGCACGGCTCGGGCAAGCCGCAGGTGGTGAAGCCGGGCGAGGTGGTGCTGATGGATTGCGGCTGCACATTCCGCGGCTATCAGTCGGACATCTCACGCACTTTCGTGTTCGGCGAGGCGACGGTCAGACAGCGGAAGGTGTGGAACGAGGTAAAGCGGGGGCAGGAGATCGCCTTCGAGGCGGCGAGGCTGGGCGTGTCCGCCGGGAGCGTCGACGACGCGGCGCGGAACTACTACGTCGGCCTTGGCTACGGGCCCGACTACAAGCTGCCGGGCCTGTCGCATCGCACAGGCCATGGCATCGGCATGGATGGCCACGAGCCGGTGAACCTGGTCCGCGGCGAGACCACCAAGCTGGCCCCCGGCATGTGTTTCTCGGACGAGCCCGGCATCTACATTCCCGGAGAGTTCGGCGTGCGCCTGGAGGACTGCTTCCACATGACGGAGCAGGGGCCGAAGTGGTTCTCGCAGCCGTCGGCGTCGCTCGAGAAGCCGGTCTAGGCGCGCAGCACCAGGAAAAGGTAGCCGTACGTTTCCGGACAGTGCGGCGGACGTCCATCCCCTCACGGATCTCGGCAAGGACGGCGTGGGCGATCGGATCGCCGGCCATGCGGGTGCCGGCGACCTCCAGGCGCTCAGCCAGCGGGCCGTAGTAGTGTGTCCACCAGGCTGCGTCAGTCAGCACGAAGTCGCCAACAAGGTCGTAACCGTGCACCGAGGCCCGGTCGCCGGGGCCCTCGCGCGGCATTTCGTTGTGGACCGCAAAGAACGCCGCACTTGCGCCGGATCCGAGAAGTCCATGCTCAGACCCTGTAGTACTCCCGGTACCAGTCGACGAAGTGCGCGACGCCGGTCTCGATCGACGTGGAGGGGGCGTAGTCGAGGACAGCGCGGGTCTCGGCGGTGTCGGCCTCGGTGGCGGTGACGTCGCCTGGCTGCATCGGCAGGAAGTTGATCTGCGCCTTCTTCTGAAGCTTTTGCTCCAGCACCTCGATGTAGCGCATCAGTTCCTCGCGGCGTCCGGCGCCGAGGTTGAGCACGCGCCACGGAGCTGCGCTGGTGGCCGGGTCCGGGTTCTTCGCGTCCCAGCCGGAATTGGTCTCAGGCGGGCGGTCCAGGGCTGCGACCAGGCCGTCGACGATGTCGTCCACGTAGGTGAAGTCGCGCTGCATCCTGCCCTGGCCGTACACGTCGATCGGCTGGCCCTTGAGGATGGCGTCGGTGAACTTGAACAGGGCCATGTCGGGCCGGCCCCAAGGTCCGTAGACGGTAAAGAAGCGGAAGCCCGTGGCCGGGATGCCGAACAGATGGGCGTAGGCGTGGGCCATGCTCTCGTTGGCCGCCTTGGTGGCGGCGTAGAGCGTGATCGGGTGGGTGGCCGCGTCGTGGACGCTGAACGGCATGTTGGCGTGGTTGCCGTAGATCGAGCTGGTGGAGGCATAGAGCAGGTGCCGGGGGGGATAGGCGCGGCAGCCTTCCAGGACGTTGAGGAAGCCCACGACGTTGGAGTCGACGTAGGTGTCGGGATTTTCGAGGCTGTAACGCACCCCCGCCTGGGCGGCGAGGTTGACCACGTGACTGGGCTTCGTCTCGGCGAAGACGGCGGGCATGCGCTCGCGGTCGGCCAGGTCGAGCTGCAGGTGGCGGTAGCCGGGGTAGCCCTGCAGGATCGTGAGCCGCGCGGCCTTCAGCCTGGGGTCGTAGTAGGAATTGAGGCTGTCGACGCCCACGACCTCATCGCCACGCTCCAGGAGCCTGCGGCTGAGGTGGAAGCCGATGAAGCCGGCCGAGCCGGTGACCAGAATCGCCAAGACGTCGCCTCAGAACTGCGGGTGCGCAGAGGTGGGCCTAGCGGCGTCCGGGTTGCAAGGGCCTTAAGGTCAGCGCGTTCCGTAGCGCAGGTCGCGCAGCCGCGACACGCGGGTGGCGGCTTCGGCGGCGACCGCGGCCTTGCGGGCCTCGATCACGTCGCGCGCCCGCACCTGGGCCAGCAATGGGAAGGTCGCCGACAGGGTCGCGACCAGCAGGCCCATGCGACCTTCGCGCCAGCCGCCCCGCAGGACGAAGCCCATCAGGAACACGCCCGCGCCCGCGGCCAGGCTCTGAATGGCCCAGGGCTGGCGTTTGCGGTCGGCGATATCCTCGGCGGCGATGGCGGCGAGGCGATTCAGGCGCTCGACCAGCCCGCTGGTGTCACGGCCCAGGATGCGGCGGACCGCGCCCTTCAGCGCGCCGCCCGAGCGGCCCGCCAGGATAGAGGGGGCGTTGAGGCGGCGAGCCTGCCAGCTCTTCAGGCCGCGCTTGTAGAGGCGGATCTCGCGGCGCGCGCTGAGCTGACCGGCCCAACCGTCACGGACCAGGGTCTCGCCCACGTAGTTGTCGATGGGCAGGTCGTAGTGGTCGCCGTCCTGGCGCATCTGCAGGACTGCGCGAATCTCCCAGGCCAGGTGAGCGTCGACCAGTTCGTCGGGCTCGATCTCCAGGATCCAGTCGCCGGTGCAGGCCGCGGCGCCCGCCGCCTTCCGCTGGCTTTCCAGGGGGAAGATGCCGTCGATCACGACGCAGCCGTTGCGGCGTGCAATCTCCTGCGAGCGATCGGTGCAGCGGTCGGCGACCACCACGACCTCATCGCAAAACGACAGCTTGCGAAGGCAGTCGGACAACTGCGTGTCCTGGTTCTGCACGCAAACCAATGCCGATAGTTTGACCACTGCGGACCCCGTCCCCGAACCCATCACTGGATAAGACGCCGCCCGCGCGTTCCGCCCCCCAAGCGCGGCTTTAGGATTTTGTTCAGAAAGTGGCGCCGAGTCGCACGCCGAACGTGCGTGGCCGCTGCGGCGTGGCCTGCCGGACGCCGTTGTTGCCGCTGAAGCTGAACGGGTTACCGTAGGCAAAGGTGTCGGCGTCGTAGTCGAAGGGGTTCGAGACGAAGGCCGTGATCCGCCAATGGTCGGTGGAGATCTCGGCCGCCAGCTTGGAGCGCAGGTAGTTGTCGGTGCGGGCGGCCGAGGCGGCGTCGAAACTGATGCGCGAGCGGCCCACGTAGCTGGCCTCGCCGACGAGCCGCAGCGAGAACCGATCGTTCAGCGCCCGTTCGTAAACGGCCAAGATGCCGCCCGAGGTGTCGGGCACGCCCGGCAGATCGTCCGAGACCCGGTTCGCGAAGTCAGGATTTGGGTTGCGAACGGACGAATTCGACACGAGGCCGTTGACCGCCACGGTCAAACCCCACGACCACTCGTAGCTGAGTTCCCCCTCCAGCCCCAGGATGCGGGCGTCGCCGACGTTTGCCGTGAAGGGCAGGCCAGAGGCCCGGTACTGGTCGGTCTGCACATTGGACCAGTCGCTGTAATAGGCGGCCGCGCGGACGGCTAGGCGGCCCTCCATTCGTCGCAATTTCACACCGGTCTCGAAGTTCCGCAGGCGATCGGGCGCGAACACGGCGCGTTCGGCCCGGATCGGGAAGAACCCCGACGAGTTGAAGCCGCCGGGTCGGTATCCCTCGCTGATGAGGCCGTAGACCAGGTCCCCATTGTCGAATTCACGCTGAACCGACAGTTTCGGCGAGAAGCCGTCGAAGCTGTCCTTGCGATCAAAGGCGCGAGGTCCGAGCAGGGCGACCACCACGGCGGTCGTGTGCACGTTCGTCGCGAACAGCCGTCCGCCGGCCGTCGCACTCCAGCCGCCCCCCAGATCGTAGGTGGCCTCGCCGTAGAGCGCATACTCGCTCAGGCGATCCTTGCGGTCCTCGGTATAGGCGGCGGCGACGCCCACGCCCGATCCGACAGAGGTCAGAGCGTCCAGCCGCGAGGGCGCCCGCTCGACGGTGCGCGCGGCATTGACACCGGCCAGCCAGCTGAACCGTCCATCGCCCGAAGAGCGAACCACGAGATCCTGGGCCAGGATGTTGGCCCGCGTCGTCTCCACATAGGCGCCGAGAGCGCCCAGCGAAGCCGGTGTCAGTGCGCGCAGGCCCGCGGTCGCGTCGAACTGGCTCGAGAAGACGTGGTGCACATAGTTGCTCGACGAGGTGACGCTGCCCCAGGCGAATTCGCCGTGAGCCGTAACGCCGGCGTAGGAGAAGTCGTTGTTGTGAGTTTCGCGGATCTCGCTGCGGCGCGCGGTTGGGGCGCCCGGCGTGCTCATGGCAGAGGTGACGTACTGGGTGTCGTCTGAGCGCAGGTGCTGGGTCGCGGCATGGGCGTCCAGTCGCCAGCTGTCGTTGAACCGGACGCGCAGGGCGATACGCCCGCCGTCGCGGCGCGTCTGATCCACGTTGGGCACCCGCAGGTTCACATCGTCTAGGTACCCGCCCTGGACCTCCTCGTAGGCCACCAGACGCAACCCGACATGATCCTTGATCAGGGGGATGCTCAGGTAACCGTCCAGCTCGTGGCTCTCCTCGCCGCCTTCGGTGTGGGCGATGGTGGCGGAGCCGCCGAACTCGAAGTCTTTCAGGTCGGGCTTGGTGGTGACGATGCGATACACGCCCGCGACCGCGCCCGAGCCGTAGAGCGCACCCTGGGGCCCCCGGACCACCTCGATGCGGTCGATATCGACGAGGCGAAGATCGGGGTCGGGCGCGTTGTAGTTGACCGGGGCGTCGTCGAGGTAGGTGCCGACGGTCGAGCGGGTGCGGCCGGTGAAGGCGCCGTCCGACAGGCCCCGGATCAGGAGTTTGTCGCGGCCGGGCCCCAGATTGGTGGTCAGCACGCCGGCCAGCTGGCCGACGGTCTGGCCGACGTCGTTGGCGCGGGTGGCGCTGATCTGATCGCGCGAAATCGCGCTGACGCCCGCGGGCAGCCGTTCCAGGGCCACGGGACGCTTCGTGGCGGTGACGACCACCTCGGCCACGATGGAGGGCGGGCGGCTGGGATCTCGCTGGGGCAGGGCCTGGGGCGGCGGCGCGGCCGGCGAAATGCGCACCGTGCGGGCGTCGACAATCCGGTAGCGGCACGGCGCGCCCTCCAGCAGTTGCTCCAGCGCCTGCTCCAGGGTGTAGCGGCCGGTGAGGGCGGCCCGGCCTCCCGTCCCGCAACTTGCGGTGCCCAGGACCGAGACGCTGGCCTGCAGCCCGAGGTCGATCAGCGCGTCGGCGTAGGACCGTGGCGGGATGGTGAAGCGATAGCGCGCGTCGGCGGCCTCAACGCGCCCCGCTCCGCAAGCGAGGGCCACGCCGCCCAGTAACGCCGGTAGAGGCAGACTTCGCCTCGGTATTGTTCCACGCCCTTGTCAGCGGTCGGACGCAACATCGCGCCGCAGAACCACGCCCGCTTCGGAACGTACCGCTCTTATGGGAACCAGCAAGGCCAGGCGTTGGATTACGGACGCCTGATCGTCGATGATCAGCACGCCGGAGATGGGTGTGCGGGCCAGAGCGGCGTCTTCGATGCGGATCGGCGTCGCAAACTGCTGGTTGAGATCGGCGACGACCTCGCTCAGCGGCTGTTCGCGATAGACCATGCGGCCCTGACGCCAGCCCAGGACCTCTTCGGCCGTCGCCGGGGCGATCTGGGCGATCGTTGCGCCTTCCTGATGGTCCAGGCGCTGACCCGGGTGCAGGCGGTAGGCGCGGCCTGCAGCGCCCGCGGCAGGTCGCACCTCGACGGCGCCGCGTGCGACGGTGACCGACAGCTTGCCTTCGAGGCGGCGGACGTCGAACTGGGTGCCAACAACCCGAACCGTGCGGTCTCCGACCGCGATCGTGAACGGCCGGTCGGGCGCATGGGCCACGTCGAACACAGCCTGGCCCTGGTCGAGGCTTACCCTGCGCATGTCGCGGTCGAGGGTGACGGAGAGTCGGGTGCCGCCATTCAGGTCGATGGTCGAGCCGTCCGCCAGCTGCACGGTGCGCCGCTCACCCTTGGCGGTGACGTAAGTCTGAGTGTCGGCCGTCACGAGCTGCGGAGCGATGACGACGGCGAGCGCAGCGGCGGCGGCCATCGCGCCGACACCCATCACGGCGCGACGACCGTAGGCCGGCGGCGGCGAGCGTCGTGCGCCAAGCTCTAGTGTGACCGCATCTCCGGCGGCGGCGTACGCCTGGGAGACCGACATGGCCGCGTCGAAGGCGAGCGCATTCTCCGGCCCGGCTGAGAGCCAGCCATCGAAGGCCACGGCCTCGGCGTCGGTCAGATCGCCGGCTTCGAGACGCACGACCCATGCGGCGGCGTCTTCACGCCGCGCATCGTCGCCATTTCGCCAAGCCTGGACCATCAGCCCTTCCGCCAACCCCGCGACGCGGGCCCCGTTGCCTCGTAAGACGTCACCGACGGCGCTCGCCCCCACCTTGCTCGATACAATTTCTGGTAGATCAACGGCCCAGCCTCGCGGTCAGGGCCTTCAAGGCCGCGGATATGTGCTTCTCCACCGACTTTACCGAGATCCCCATGACGCGGGCGGTGTCCGCGTGACTGCGGCCCTCCAGCTTGTGCAATCGGAAGGCGCGCTGCATCTGCGGCGGCAGCTCGGCGACCGCTTCAACCAGCTGGCGCAGGCGTTGGCGAGAGGCGGCCACGTCGTCGGCGGGCGCCTGGTCGGCCACGTCGTCGCCGCCGATCGTGTCGTGGGCTATCACGCGCCAGGCGGTCTCGCGGGCCACCGAGCGGGCGTCGCCACGGGCGCGATCCAGCATGACGTTCGTGGCGATCCGGTAGATCAGGGCGACCGGGTTCTCGGCGGTCACCGAAGGGTCGCGGGTGGCGAGCTTGACGTAGAGCTCCTGGGCCAGGTCCTCGGCCACGGTGATGGACCCAGTGCGCACGGCGAAGAAGCGGACCAGATTCGTCCGGCGCTCGAGGTAGATCTCCAGCAGCGGATCGGTGGGGCGCTTGGCGCTGAAGTCAGCCACGATGCTCATGACCACAGCCGCCCGGAGGGGCTGAGCGACGGCATGGGGCGCGGTTGATCCATAGGTCCGTGGCGCGGCGGCTGAAGGTCCAGCCCCAGACATGCCCCATTCCGCGCCCGCCGCCAACGGCGCGCCGCGTCGCGGGGTGGGGGGTGAGCGGGATCGGCGGCGTCTTGATGACGACGACACGAGGATTGCGGCGCGCGGCGCCGGCCCTGGGGCGTGTCGTCCAGGCGTGCGGGTCGCGGGGGAGCGGCCCGCACGTCCCCTTCTTCGGGCCCTGATTCGCGGAAGACGAACCGACAGCGCCTCCGGCGGTGGGGCGCCGCTGGGTCACGCCGCTATTTCCACAGGCGAATTCGGCCGATCACGTCGAGTCGACCGGCGGAGAGTTGGCCTGCGGTATGCAGACCAACAATCAGTCAGTATGACGTTTGCTCTCGGCAAGAGAGCGGGCGGGCCAGCCTGTTGTGCCAAAATGGGGTTCGAGGAGTCGTCTTTCATGAGCCTTAAGACCGTGCCGGGACTCGAACCCGCGCCGACCAAACACGCCAAGCTCGTACAGTGGGTGCGTGAGATCGCGGAGATGACGCAACCCGACCGGGTGGTCTGGTGCGATGGGTCCGAAGAAGAGTGGACCCGCCTGACGGGCGAACTGGTGGCCGGCGGCACCCTGAAACCCCTGAACCCGGCGAAGCGTCCGAACTCCTTCTATGCGGCGTCCGATCCGCGTGACGTGGCGCGCGTCGAAAGCCGCACGTTCATCTGCTCGGAAAAGGCCGAAGACGCCGGCCCAACCAACAACTGGCTCGACCCGAACGAGATGCGCGCCGACCTGAAGGACCTCTTCAAGGGCGTGATGCGCGGCCGCACCATGTATGTGGTGCCGTTCTGCATGGGCCCCCTGGGCTCGAAGATCAGCCAGATCGGCGTCGAGATCACCGACAGCGCCTACGTGGCCGTGTCGATGAAGATCATGACCCGCATGGGCAAGGGCGCCCTGGACATGCTGGGCGAGGACGGCTTTTTCGTGCCGGCGGTCCATACGGTGGGCATGCCGCTGGTGGACGGCGTCAAGGACGTCGCCTGGCCGTGCAACGAGATCAAGTACATCGTCCACTTCCCCGAGAGCCGCGAGATCTGGTCGTACGGCTCGGGCTACGGCGGCAACGCTCTTCTGGGCAAGAAGTGCTTTGCGCTGCGCATCGCCTCGGTCATGGCCCGCGACGAGGGCTGGTTCGCCGAGCACATGCTGATCCTGAAGCTGACGTCTCCGGAAGGCGCGGCCAAGTACATCGCCGCCGCGTTCCCCAGCGCCTGTGGCAAGACCAACATGGCGATGCTGCAGCCCACGCTGCCCGGCTGGAAGGCCGAGACGATCGGCGATGATATCTGCTGGATGCGTTTCGGCGACGACGGCCGCCTTTACGCGATCAACCCGGAAGCGGGCTTCTTCGGCGTCGCCCCGGGCACCGGCGAGGTGACCAACAAGAACGCGGTCGACGCGCTCTGGGGCAATTCGATCTTCACCAACGTGGCCCTGACCGATGATGGCGACGTCTGGTGGGAAGGCCTGACCGAAGAACCGCCGGCGCACCTGATCGACTGGAAGGGCCGCGACTGGACCCCCGACAGCGCCGAGCCGGCCGCGCATCCGAACGCGCGCTTCACGGTCCCGGCCTCGCAATGCCCGGTGGCCGCGCCGGAGTGGGAGGATCCGGCGGGCGTGCCGATCTCGGCCATTCTGTTCGGTGGTCGCCGCGCCTCGGCGGTGCCGCTGGTGACCGAAGCCAATGACTGGCAGCACGGTGTGTTCATGGCCTCGAACGTCGCCTCGGAAGGCACCGCCGCGGCCGAGAACGCCATTGGCGAGCTGCGCCGTGACCCGTTCGCGATGTTGCCCTTCTGCGGCTACAACATGGGCGACTACTTCGGCCACTGGCTGAAGATGGGCGAGACCCACGACGCCTCGAAGCTGCCGCAGATCTACTTCGTGAACTGGTTCCGCAAGGACGAGCGCGGCAAGTTCGTGTGGCCGGGCTACGGCGAGAACAGCCGCGTGCTGAAGTGGATCGCTGAGCGCCTGGACGGCAAGGCCGATGCCGTCGACACGCCCATCGGCCGGGTGCCGACCAAGGCCAGCCTGGACCTGTCGGGCCTCAGCCTCACGGACGCCCAGCTGAATCTGCTGCTCAGCGTCGATCCGGCGATCTGGGCCAAGGAAGCGGCCCTGATCCCCGAGTTCTACGAACGCTTTGGCGAAGCCACCCCCAAGGCGCTCTGGGACGAGTATCAGGCCTTGGTCGCCCGCCTGCAGACAGCGGCCAATGACGCCGAGGGCGAGCGGATCGTGGCGGCCGAGTAAGCCACCCCATCCGGTCCCGAAATCGAGAAGGCCGCGGGTTCGCCCGCGGCCTTTGTCGTTTCGGCGGGGCCTAGCTGCCGGTTCCTGCGATCACGCGGAGGCTGGGCTGGCCGGCCGGCTTCTCGCCGCGGACCTGGGCGACAAGCTCGAACAGGGCGCGGCGGACGTCCTCGGACGGGCCGTCGCGGGCGATGCGGGCGAGGTCTTCCAGGTGGCCGGGCGTGACTCGCACGGCCGAGTTGGAAATCACTTCCAGGACCTTGGGCGCCGCCGGCAGCGAGGTTTCGGTCTCGTCCAGCAGGGCCTCAGTCAACTTTTCGCCGGGGCGAAGACCGGTGATCTCGATCTCGATGTCGCGGCGACCGCTAAGCGCGATCATCTGGCGGGCGAGCTCCAGGATGCTGACCGGTTCGCCCATCTCCAGCAGGAACAGCCGCGAGTCGTGGCGATCGTCCTCATGGCAGGCCGCCGTGGCGTGGAGCACCAACTGGGCCGCCTCGGGGATGGTCATGAAGAAGCGGGTCATCTCGGGGTGGGTGACCGTGACGGGCCCGCCACGCTCGATCTGCGACTTGAAGATCGGCACCACCGAGCCCGACGACCCCAGCACGTTTCCGAACCGCACGGCCGAGAAGCGGGTGTCGCTATTGCTGGTGGCCTGCTGAGCGTGGATCACCGCCTCGGCGAGGCGCTTGGTGGCGCCCATGACGTTTGTGGGATCGACGGCCTTATCCGTGGAGATCAGCACCATCTGCCCCGCGCCGGCGGCCTTGGCGGCCTCGGTGACGTTCCAGGTGCCGACGACGTTGGTCAGCAGGCCCTCGCGGGGATGGCGCTCGACCATAGAGACGTGCTTCAGGGCCGCGGCGTGGAAAACCAGGTCGGGGCGCTCTTCCTGGAAGATGGCGACCGTCCGGGCGGCGTGACGCACGTCACACAGCACGGCCTTGACCGGCATGTGCGGGAAGGTCTCCCGCATCTCGCGTTCGATCTCGAACAGCGCCGTCTCGGAGAAGTCGAGGACGGTGAGGTGCGCGCAGCCGAAGTTGGCGACCTGGCGGCACAGTTCCGAGCCGATCGATCCGCCGGCGCCTGTGATCAGAACGCGCTTGCCGGCCAGCAGGTGGCTCACGGCCATGCGGTCGAGTTCGATGGGTTCGCGCGCCAGTAACTCCTCGATGTTGATGTCGCGCATCGGCAGGAGGGTCAGGCCGTCGTGCTGCGAAAGCTCGACGATCGAGGGCAGGCGCAGCAGGCGGATGCCGTCGTTCTTGAGGCGGCCCAGCTGGTCGGCGGTGAGGCCCTTCAGCTTGCCGGGCTCCTCCAGGAACAGGATGGCGCGCGGATAGCGGTTCCAGCGACGCAGGTCGGCCAGGGCCTCGTCCAGGCGGTCGATGGCCTCGAGGATGCAGACGCCGCGCACCTGAGCGCCGACATCGCGACGGTCGGTGCCGATGATGCCGACGGCGTTGTACATCCGGTCGGGATTGCGGGCGGCGTCGCGGAGATAGGTATCGGCCAGAGACGGCGGGCCGATCAGCAGGAGGTGAGGGGCCTGGGTCAGGCGGTCCGTAATGGGCTTGAGCGGCGAGAAGCTCTCGAGCGCGTGCTCGTGCAGGGCGCGACGCAGGATCCGAACGCCCATCGAGATGACCATCTGGAACAGCGGCGCCATCACCAGGGTGGAGCGCGGCAGGCCCTCGGCGCGGTCCAGGACGAAGACGAACAACAGGAACACGCCCACGGTGAGCAGGGCGATCCGCGCCAGGACCAGTGCGTCAGGGATCGAGACATAACGCCAGGGCGAGAGCTCGCTGCGGAAGGCGATGCAGAAGGCCGCGGCGATAGCGGCGTACAGGGCGGCGAACTGGAAGAAGCTGAGCGCGCCCGCCTCGCCGAACCCGAGTTCAGGCTGAGTGGGGGCGACGAAGAAGGCGATGGCGAACGCCAATGCGGCCAGGAGGGCGTCGAAGACGACGGTCTGGGCCCGGACAGCCATCCGCTCCATGCGCCGCACTCCACTCACGTATCGATTCCTAACCATAGGCGCCGACCGCGACGCCGCTAGCGAAACTTGGGGCCGGCGGGCATTTTCCGCGGACCAAGCGCCCGAAATAGAACGGAAATGGGCGCTGAACGAGCGCCGGAAAGTAGGAACTGACGCCCGGCGGCGCAAACGGAAAAGCCGCCGCGGTGACGCGGCGGCCTTCCTAGCCCCCGAAGGGCTAACGGTCGGTGTGTTACCAGACGAACTTGATGCCGCCGACGACACGGCCTTCCGAGATGGCGCCGAACTTGTCCTTGGCGGTGTCCCAGTAGCGCAGGTCGAGGCTGATGTTGTCGGTGAGGGCGTAGCCGAGGCCGGCGTTCCACGTAGTGTAGCCGGGGCCCACCTCGATGTCCTGGCGGCCGAGGGCGCCCGAGACGCTGACCTTGGTATCCGGGATCGTGACCGCGGCGTTGATCTCGTAGTACCAGGCATCGCCGGTGTCGCCGAAGAACTCGGGCGAGTAGAACACCGCGGCGCCCAGGGTGGCCGGACCGGCCGGCACCGAAGCGGCGAGCTTGGCTTCCACGTAGTCTTGGTTCGAACCCTTCGGGCTGTCGACGTAGCCGTAGTAGATCACGCCCAGGTCGAAGGTGACCGGCCCGGCGGTCGGCTTGATGCCGGCGTACAGGTCGTACTCGGCGTCGGTGCCATTGCTGAAATCGACGTTCGAGACCCAGACACCGGCGTAGCCGATGCCCATGGTGGCGTCGATGCCGCCGAAGACCGACGGGTCTTCATCCGTCTGGCTGATGCCGCGGAAGACGTAGTCCGTGTTCGCGCCGATGTTGAACGAGAAGGACGGACCGGAGTCGTCCTGAGCATAGGCGGCGCCGGCGAAGCAGAGCGAAGCGGCCGTGGCCGCCAGCGCGAGTTTAAGCGTTCTCATTTTTGGTATCCCCTCTCAGTGTCCGACCGGTCGAGCCGGTGGGCGTCGCCATCGTCGTCTCCGGGGGCCGCAGATCAACGCGACGGGCCGATGACAGCCGAGCCATGGGAGGGGTGACCAAGAATTGGGCGCGCCACGGACATGGCGCCCCATAATTGGGCAGATCAGCGTTCCACCGATACCCTAGCGTGCAACAAGCGGCGCGAATCCCAGGTGAGAGCCGGCGTCGACGAGCAGCGTCTCGCCGGTCACGTGGCGCGAATGGGGCGAGGCGAGGAAGACCGCCGACACGGCGATGTCTTCGGCCGTCGAGGCCGCCTTAAGCGGAGTCCCGGCCGCGGCATTCTCACGGACCTTCGCGGCGGCGGCTTCGCCCATACCCTTGCCGAACCACGGTGTGTCGATGAACCCGGGGCAGACCGAGTTGACTCGGATCTTCGGGGCGAGCGCGCGGGCCAGCGAGAGGGTCATGGTGTTGAGCGCGCCCTTGGAGGCCGCATAGGGCACCGACGAGCCGATGCCGGTGACGCCGGCGATCGAGGCGGTCATCACGACAGCGCCGGGACGGGGGCCGGCCTCCAGCAGGGCCCGGCAGGCGCGAACCATCTGATACGGGCCGATCACGTTGACGGCGTAGAGCTTGTGGAAATCGTCGGCGGAGACGCCCTCAAGGTTCGCGTGGTTGTTGAAGGTCGTCGTGCCGGCATTGTTGAACAGCGCGTCGATGCGACCGTAAGGCTCGGCGGCGGCGGCGATCCTGCGGCAGTCATCGTCGTTGGCGACGTCGCCCTGGACGAGGACCGTCTCGGCGCCGTGGGCCTGGCACAGGCGAGCCGTCTCCTCGGCGTCGTCCTTGTTGCGCGCATAGTTGATGACCACGACCCTGGCGCCGCGGGAGGCCACCTCAACCGCGACGGCCCGGCCGAGGCCGGTCGACGAACCCGTCACCACCACCACGAAGTCCTGATAGTCGCCTTGAGCCATCGCGCGTCCTCCCGTTCGCTTCGTTGTTTGCAGGCGTACTAGCCGCTAAACGCCAGGACATGGAAGAGACGCATCTCACGCAGCTGGGCCGCGACGTGCGGGGCTTTGACAGTCCCGAGACCGCGGTTCTGGAACGCGTGCCCAATCCGCACCCCGGCACGACCTATCTGGTGCGCTTCACCGCGCCAGAATTCACGTCGCTCTGTCCGGTGACCGGTCAGCCTGACTTCGCCCACATGGTGATCGACTATGCGCCGGCCGATTGGCTGGTCGAGTCGAAGTCGCTGAAGCTGTACCTGGGCGCTTTCCGCAATCACGGCGCCTTCCATGAGGACTGCACGGTGGCGATCGGCCGGCGGCTGGTGGCGGAACTGTCGCCGGCATGGCTGCGGATCGGCGGCTACTGGTACCCGCGCGGCGGCATCCCGATCGACGTGTTCTGGCAGACCGGGCCGGCGCCCGCTGGCCTCTGGTTGCCGGACCAGGGCGTCGCGCCGTACCGCGGTCGCGGCTGAACATGCCGGCCGAGGCTGCAAGCGGGATACACTTGTGTGACGGCCGAAATACTGCGCCATGGCAAGCAAACGGTGAAGCTTTAGGACGTGTCGTCCAGCAAACCGGCAGAGGGCATCCTGTCCAACTCGCAGGCGCCTTACTCTCGCGAGAGGCGAAATCGGCGGCGACTGCTGCAACCGCGCCCCTGCGGGCTTCCCAAAAGCTGGGGAGAGGCCTATACCTGACTTGCCCAATCTCTCCTCGGGCGTGTCACCTCAGGCCGGACGGCGCGACGCGTCGCCCGGCCGCCGTGTTTCTGAGGATGACGTGTTTCTGAGGATGACGTTGGAGGCGGAGCTCAGGCCGTCCAGCGGGTGACGAGCGGGGTGAGTCCCGGGCGTTCACGCTCCAACGGGGGTTCGCGGGGAGTCCCCAGCAGCATGACGCCGGCCACGCGTTCGCCTTCCTTCACGCCCAGGATCTCGCAGGCCTCGGCGTCGTAGCTGTACCAGTCGGTGATCCAGTTGGCGCCGAAGCCCATGGCGAGCGCGGCGTACAGCAGGTTGGTGCAGACGGCGCCGGCCGACAAAATCTGCTCCCACTCCGGGATCGACGCACCAGGGCGGGGCGACGAAATCACCACCACGGCCATGGGCGGGGTGCGCAGCTTAATCAGCTTGGCGGCCAGTTGCGGGTCGCCCTTGCGACCGGCGAGCTGCTCCAGGCTCTGGACCAGGTCGGCCTTGCCGTCGCCGTCCAGGATCACGAAGCGCCAGGGGGCCAGCTTGCCATGGTCGGGCACGCGCGCGGCCAGGCGCAGAAGGTCGGCGAGCTGGGTCTCGCTGGGGGCTGGCGCGGCCAGTGTGACGGCCGACGTCGAGCGCCGCAGCGCCAGGAATTCGAGCACCTGGGGCGCCGCGGCGAACGGGAGAGCGTCGCCGAACGACGGCGGGGACGGGAGACTGTAGGGCAATGGGGGTCCCGGCGTTTAAGGATACCGATACGAGCCCTTCTTTATGGGGGCGGACACGCGAACCGCAAGGCGAGGGAGCCAAGATGGGTGGCAAGCCGGCCTGGCTCCGGTCGCACGGGAGGCCCTGGATTCGGGGCGCCGCGACGCCGGTGTTCGACAACCCCTGGATCTCGGTCACCCAGTATGCGGCGACGGCGCCCACCGGCAATCCGGCCACGTATGGCCTCGTGAGCTTCAAGAACTACGCCGTGGCGATTCTGCCGCTGTTCGACGACGGCACGACACTCCTGGTGGGCCAGCACCGCTTTCCGCTGGGCGACTACAGTTGGGAGATACCCGAGGGCGGCGGCGCCCTGGACGCCGACCCGCTCGAGAGCGCTCGGCGAGAACTGGCCGAGGAGACCGGGCTACAGGCGGCAGAGTGGCGCGAGATCTTGCAGGTGGAGCTTTCGAACTCGGTGAGCGACGAGCGCGCCTTCGGCTACCTGGCGACCGGGCTGTCGATCGCGGACGAGGTCCACCATGCCGACGACACCGAGTCGCTGGAGAAGGTCCGCGTTCCGTTCGGCGAGGCCCTGGACGCCGCCCTTTCCGGCGACCTGAAGGACGTACTGACAGTGGCGATGCTGCTGAAGGTCTCCCATATGGCGAGGGAAGGGCATTTGGCGCCTGCGCTTGCGCGCGCCATATTGGGCTGAGGGAGATGACCCTATGGGTCGGGAGGAACTGATGAGCCAGCGCCTGGAGGTGGTGAACCCCAAAGCGCCGCCGCCCGTTTGGGCCGCGCTTCGTAACGAGGCGTACGCCGCCGCCAAGAACGAGGCGGCCCTGGCCAGCCTGCTGGCCGCCGTGATCCTCAATCACGACACCCTGGGAGATGCGCTGAGCTATCAGCTGGCGCGCAAGCTGGGCGATCAGGAGCTGCGGGCCATGAGCCTGCGCGACACCATCGAGGAAGCCTATGACGGCGACCCGTCGCTGGTGGAGATCGCCGAGGCGGACCTCAAGGCGGTGTTCGAGCGCGACCCGGCCTGCAAGGGCTATGTCCAGCCTTTCCTCTTCTTCAAGGGCTTCCTGGCGCTGCAGACCCATCGGGTCGCACACTGGCTCTATGGCGAGGGCCGCCAGACGCTGGCGTTCTATCTGCAGAGCCGCAGCAGCGAGCTGTTCCAGGTCGATATCAATCCGGCCACGCGCATCGGCCGCGGCGTGTTCGTCGACCACGGCACCGGCATCGTGATCGGCGAAACCGCGGTGATCGGCGACGATGTCTCGATGCTGCAGGGCGTCACCCTGGGCGGCACAGGCGCGGAGCAGGGCGATCGCCACCCGAAAGTGGGCAAGGGCGTGCTGCTGGGCGCCGGCGCGAAGGTGCTGGGCAACATCAAGATCGGCGACTACGCGAAGGTCGCGTCGGGCTCAGTGGTGCTGAAGGACGTGCCGGCGGGCTGCACGGCGGCAGGCGTGCCCGCGCGCCTCGTGAACTGCCCGACCTGCGAGGAGCCGGCGCGCAGCATGGACCACACCCTGGCCGAGGCTGTGTACGACTACGTCATCTGAGGTTTCGCCGCCGCGCGGGTTTCTGTAGGTTCGCGCCGAAACTGACCTCGAGGAGCGTTCGCGTGGACGAAAGAGCTATCCGCAAGATCGAAGGCCATCTGCGCGGGACCTTCGCCAACGCGCGGATCACGCTGATGCCCCGTCCGAAGCAGAAGGACAGCGCCGAGGTCTACGTCGGCGAGGAGTTCATCGGCGTGGTGTTCGAGGACGAGGACGGCGACGGTTCGTACGTCTTCAACATGTCGATCCTGGCCGAAGACCTGCCGTAGCCGCCCAGAGCGCAAAGCGCTCACGACTTGAAGCGGCGAGCCTCTCGGCCCCATCAGGTTGAGCCAACCTGATAGCGGATCTGAACGACCTCCAGCGTGCCTGCGGGCGCCGGCCGGATCGGCGGCGCCGGCTGGGTCGTGTCCAGCCACTGGGCCCAGTGCTCACGCGGCAGGATCACGATCTGGCGGTCGTGGTAGGGCGCGATGTCGGGTCCGGGCGGGCAGGTGAGCAGGGTGAAGCGGTCGTCGCGGATCAGTCCGGCCACGCCCAGGAACGGCTGGCCGGCCGGGGTGAACCGCCATTTCGACTTGGGCGCCTTGGGGCCCGTGAACTCGAAGAAGGCGTCGATCGGGACCAGGCAGCGCCCCTTTGCAAAGCTGCGGTCGTCCGAGCGGAAATTGATGATGGGCCCGCGCGGGCCTGGAAAACCCCAGCGCATCTGTTGCAGGTGGGCGCCGCCGTCGCGCCCGGTGACGATGAAGCTGGGGTCGGTGGGGCGGATCGAGGGGCGCGGCTCCATGTTGGGCGCGCCGCCGTCCCACCCCAGCGACAGGTCCAGCTGAGCGAACTCCTTGAGCAGTTCGTCGAGCGACTGCTCCTGGGCGTATTCGTTACACATGGGTTGACAATAAATCTACAGCAGACCCGGCGCCAAGCGCCGTAGGAAATATGCGGTCAGGCCGCGCCGCGGATGATCCGGCGCGCCTGGAAGGGCGGGATGATGGCGGTGATGTGGGCGGCCCAGCGCAGCCGGGCGTCGCGCCGCATGGGGCCCGCGACGCTCTCGAGGTCGTAGACGCCGGAGCGTGAGCCGCGGAGCAGCCGCTTGACCAGCACCTCGTCGGTGTCGGTCTCGACGATCACCACCTGGCCCAGCATGTCGGGGGTGGGCGCGGTGCGCTGGTCCTCGAAGTAGATCAGGGCGCCGTCGTCGGCAAGGCCGCGCATCGAATGGCCGACCACCTTGAGCGCGCGCGCGCGATCTGTGCCGCCGGGCGGCACCGGCGTGAGCTCGGCGGGATCCTGGCCCAGGGCGTAGAGGACCGTGCCGTCGGGATTGGCGCCTACCTGGCCGATCACGGGCACGAACCCCGCCGGCGTCGTGGCCACCATCGCGCCGGCCGCGTCGTAGAGCCATTCGGCGCTGACCCCGAAGGCGGCCGCGTACTCCTTGGCCCGGCGATAGGAAAAGGGCGCGTTGCCGTTCTCGTTCGAGGCGAAAGTGTTGCGGCTCCAGCCGTGCGCGTCCGCCGCCGCGGCGGCGGTTTCGAAGCCCTTGTCGATGCGGGCCTGCCTGAGCCGTTCGGCGCGACCGTCCATTTCTGTAGATTACATGCTGAAGTGCTTGACTCAAGCCGATGTAGAAAAGATACAGAACATATGGCGAACATCGAGGTACTCAACTACTCCGTGCTCCGTTGCGGTGGAGCGTCCCAGGCGCGAGCTTGCGCAGAACTCGGCGTCAATTCCGGACGTGGGTTGGTGCTGGAGGCGTCGTTTCTGCGGCGGGACCCGGACGCCGTGCGGCCACGGTTCGCGCGGCACTCGCGGCACGTGAAGGCGGCGCTGGCGGCGGGCGGCTTCCCGGTGCTGAAGCGATGAGCGGGGCCCAGGACGCCGCGGCGGTGGTCGCGGGCGAGCTCAGCCGGCGCAAGCCGGGGGAACGCGGGCGGTTCCTGCGCGAACTGCTGGCGCACTCGGCCGCCGGGCTAGTGGTGATCGAAGGCGAGGCCGAAGCCTCCGAGGCAGTCTACCGGCTGGCCGACGCGGTCGTGGCGCGAGGGCTGGCGCGATGAGGGACCGCAAGGCGAAGGACCCCACGCTCAAGGCCCAGCGGGCCGCGCGCAATCGGCTGGTCCGGCTGGAGCAACAGGCCAAGGCGCAGGCCGAAGCGGCGGCGGTGGCCGACGGCGTCGCCGAGACGGTGGCGCTGTCGCGGGCGCGCGGCGCCGCCCTGGTCGGACCGGAGCCCGGTCGGCGCGCGCCGCGCGACACGCCCTATCGGCGGCTGAAGGGGCTGGACTGGCTGGCCGCCAAGGGCCGCATCAGCGAGGAGGCCAAGGCCGCCGGCGAGCGATACGGCTGGGCCTACCGACGCGTGAAGCTGGAGAAATCGATCCCTTCGACCCTGGATGTGCGGGTGCGCGGGCCGTTCGTGCCGCCGTCGCTGGAGGACGTGCTGGCGCACGGCGAGGCGACCGACGCGGCGCGCAGGCGGCTGGCGGAGTTCCGTCGGAGGCTCTCGGGGCACCCCGACCTGGTGGCGGCCTGCGACGCGATCTGCGGCGAGGAGCAGACACCGCGAGAGGCGGCAGGAGGCGAGCGTGACGCCGGGCGACTGGAAGCGGTTCTGAAGGTGGCCCTGGAGTTGCTGGCGATGAGCTGAGGCGTTCGGCCGACCGGCGGCGCCGGTTGCTGACAGCGTGGACGCCGCTAGAGTCGCCCCCGAGAGGGGTAAGTCGAATGACCATCAGGATGGGACTGGCGCTGATCGGCGCGATCGCCTTGCTGGCGGTCGCGCCGGCAAGGGCCCAAACGCCGTCGGCCTACCGGGTGGTGCACGGCTGGCCGGTGCTGCCGGAAGGCCGGATCCTGGGTTCCGCGGCGGGCGTCGGGGTCAATTCGAAGGGCGAAGTTCTGGTCTTCCACCGGGCCGGCCGCACCTGGTCCGAGCCGCTGCCGCTGGATGCGATCAAGGCGCCGACGGTAGCGGTGTTCGACGCGGCGACGGGCCGCTTCCTGAGAGAGTGGGGCGCCGGCGCGTTTGCGATGCCTCATGGGCTGAGCGTGGACGCACAGGACAACGTGTGGCTGACCGACGTGGCGCTGCAGCAGGTCTTCAAGTTCAGTCCCGACGGAACGCTGCTGATGACGCTGGGCGAGCGTGGGGTCGCGGGGGCCGATGCGGGCCACTTCAACCGACCGACCGACGTCGCGGTGTTGCCCGACGGATCATTCCTGGTGAGTGACGGCTATCGCAACACCCGGGTCGCGAAGTTCGCCGCCGACGGCCGATTCCTGTCTCAATGGGGGCGGCCGGGCAGGGGCGAGGGCCAGTTCAACACGCCGCACGCCATTGCGGTGGACGAGAAGGGCCAAGTGTATGTGGCCGACCGGCAGAATGATCGGGTCCAGGTGTTCGACGGGGAGGGCCGTTTCCTGCGGCAGCTCAAGGGGCCCGAGGCCGGGCGACCCTATTCGGTGGCGGTCCTGGCCGACGGCGGCGTCGCGATCGCCGACGGCGGGGAGCAGCCGGCAAGCGGGCCGGATCGCTCGGGCGTGGCGATCCTGGACGCCGAGGGGCGCGTGCGGCAGCGCCTGGGCCGGTTCGGCAATCAAGACGGTCAGTTCCGGATGGCGCACGACCTGGCGGTGGGCGCTAACGGTGCGCTCTACGTCGTGGATATCACCGGGCAGCGCGTCCAGAAGTTCGAGCCGGCGCGGTAGGGCGATGTTGTTCTTATTTTGTTCTTGACATTCGCGGGCAGTTATATACTTTACAAAGCAGGCCTGCGATGCGCTATGATTCGACCCGACAGGCCGGCGCTTCTGAATCCTACGGTGAAGTTGTAGAATTCCCCCTGCGCACTCAGGCGTGCGGGGGGGTTCGCGACGTGGAACGCATCAATCCGTTCAAGTTCTATGAGTTGGGACAGAACCTCGCCGCGCGGGAAAAGCCCGCCGACGCTGAAGACGCTTTCTGGTTCTTCAACGGACTGCAATCGACCGTCGACAAGCTGGTGGACCACGGTCAGCCAGTCGAGTTGGGCGTTTCCCTCCAATTAGGGAAGGCGTTGCAGCTGGCAGTCGACGGGATCGTCGCGCGCCACTTCACCGAGACCGGTGACGACGGTGTGTCGAAGTGGAAGTGGCCAGATCCAGGGCAGAGTCCGATAAGCGACTGGGAGTGGAGGATGGTCACGCAAGGGCTGACCAACTTCCAGATGATCTTCGCCGAAGAGATGCGCGAGGCGGCAACCTACCGCGTGCCGAACCGAGGCATCTACAACACCCGCAAGCTGGTCGATGAGGCAGAGTGTACCTTCCCGCCGGATGTGGAATGGCACGTGCCAGATGGGGCAAAGCTGGAATGGCGCGCAGCCGGAAGATGCCTCGCCTTCGGGATGTTCACCGCCTGCGGCTTTCATGTCGCGCGAGCCGTGGAAGTGATGCTGGAGGCCTACTTCGAAGCCTACAATGGCAGCCCCGACAAGAAGCTGAAGAACTGGGGGCATTACCTAGAGGCGCTGGAAAAGATCGTGGCCAGCGGCGCAAAGCCGATGCCCGGCGAGAAGACTCTTGGGGAGCTAAGGCAGCTCAAGGACGACTGGCGAAACCCCCTCATGCACCCCCGTGTCGTATTGGAGGAGCCTGACGCCAGGGCCGTCTTCAACAATGGCGAAACGCTTGTCATGATGATGGCGCAGGAGCTGGCCCAGGCGGCGGCGGGCGTTCAGCCCGCCATCCCGCAACTGATAGCGCCCGAGGAAAACGCAGCGTGACGGATAAACCGACGCAAGAGCTTGACGAGAAAGAAGCGGAGAGGCGCTTCTCCGAGACCCTTGGGCGCCTGGTGAACACGCCGCACAAGCCTCACAAGGGCGAGTCGGCCAAGCCGCGAAAAACGACTCGCTAGGGCTAAGGTTGCCATGCTCTCAATTGGGTATGGACACCACTGATCAACCGCCGCTCCCGACGGCATTCTTGATACCCAACGCTCTGGTTCAGAAGTGGGCAGCGCTATCGGGTGACGCGGTCATTGAGGCGACGTTCACTGCGAACGACCTGAACCATCTGTTCTTCGCGATAGATTGCTCCCTCAACGCAACCAAGCAACTACAGGCGTCTCTCATCGCCTACACCAACGGGAATGTCGCTGACGCCAACCGGCTGAGTTGGGATAGCTCTAGGCTCATGATCGAAGGCAGCAACAACCTTCGCCAGTTCATGGCGGCGGTCATGGCCACAGCTGAGGTAGCGTCGTGAGCGAGGCTGACCTCTACAAGCCGAAGTTGGTCGTCGATAACAGCGCGAACTTCGGCCCGGTGGGAATGGGGCAGGCTGGCCCATTGCAAGGCGGCGGCGGAGGGGGCACATCTGACGACATGAGCTGGCAAGCTTCCATAGAGGGCCGCGTTGAGGGGCTCCGCGCCAAGGTGGACGCTCACCTGCTGTGGGTGCTGGGCGTCTTTGGGGCGGGCTTTCTGCTCCTGGCTGGGCTTATCGTGAACCGTACGGACGCGATCACGAAAGAGCTCGGCGCGAAGATTGAGGGCGTCGGCCAGCAGGTTGGGACCGTGAAGACCGACGTAGAGGTGCTGAAAGCTACGCGGCCCGAGCCGGTCAATCCGGCACCGCGCGGGAAGTAGCGCGGCGCTTAGCGAGAATTCTCCTCGCCTTCTGCTTACGCGTGCGCGGCTTCGTCAGTCCGCCGATAGGTAAGGCGCTTGCCCGCCACGTTGCGCAGCAGTTCGTCGGTGCGCTCGGCGTCTTCGATCCCGAGGCCCGAACGGTGCGAGTACCTGAAATCGAACTCGGCGAGGTAGCGCGCGAGGTGGGCTTCGGAGACGTGGTGATAGACGCCCGTCACGCCGCGCTTGAGGATCGAGAAGTAGTTCTCGACCGTGTTGCTGTGGTGGAAGCCCATGCGGACGTACTCGCCAGCGGCATGGTCGACGGACGAGTGAGCGGCAAACTCGCGGCCCACGGCGGGGTACATGCGGGCGCCATCGGTCATCAGGTGCGACGCGCGGTCAGCGGTCTTGACGATGATCGGACGCAGGGTCTTGGCCGTGATGCGCGGCACGTGGAACGAACGGACGCGACCGTCACGCTCAACCAGCGACAGGACGGCTTGCTTGCCGCCCAGGTGGTCCGACTTCGCCAGACGCTTGTTCGCGTGCTTGTTTGATTCCTTGCCGCCAATGAAGGTCTCATCGACTTCCACGACCTTGCCTTGGCCGCCCAGCGGCGCGGGATCGGCGGGGTTCATCGCTTCACGGATGCGGTGCGCCATGAACCACGCGGTCTTGTAGGTCACGCCCAACGTGCGGTGCAGCTGGTGGGCCGAAATGCCCTTCTTCGATGAGGACATGAGGTAGGTCGCCAGCAGCCACTTGTTCAGCGGGACCTTGGACGACTCCATGACCGTGCCGACCGTGGCCGTGAACTGCTCACGGCACGCGTTGCACTGGTACAGGCCCGCGCGAGCGGCCTTGCCGCCGACCATCGTCGCTTCATTCACCACGCCACAGTGAGGGCACACCGGGCCGTGCGGCCAGCGCGTCTTCTCCAGATGGGCGCGGGCCTTGTCAGCGTCGGTGAAGATCGGATCGGTGAGGTTCATCGAAGGTGCTCGGTACGTTCGCTAGGTGGCCCGTGACCGGCAGAAAACCTGCCGCCCACTGCCTAGCTTTTTGTACCGGCTGCGTTCTGCTTTGTAAAGTATATAACTGCCCATTTGCGCGCGAATTTGAGAGAGTTCTGTCAGAGTTGATCAGTGCGTCCGGAGGCGGATGCGGCGGGGCGGCCTAGGGGGCGGCGGCCTGGGACTGATCGGTGCGGACGCGCCGGCCTGAGGGACGGGCGGTCTGCTTCAGTGACATTCGATGCGGCGCTTCGGCGCCGCCTTCACCCGCCGGGCCTGACCCGTCGCGGGCCTTAACGCATGGGGCCAAGCCATTGTCTGACGACGATATTCTGGAGGAGGCCCGTGAGGCCTTTCAGCTGGCGGCGGACGCCGAGGCGGAGAACCGGCGCGAGGCGCAGGACGACCTGAGGTTCGCCCGCCTGGGCGAGCAATGGCCCGAGCGGGTGCGGCGCGAGCGGGATCTGGAGGGTCGCCCATGCCTGACGATCAATCGTTTGCCCGCCTTCATCCGTCAGGTCGTGAATGATGCGAGGCAGGAAGAGCTCACGGCTACGCAGCATCGCGAGATCGACAACCGGCCGCCGCCTGAGGTGGTGGCCACGCTGCGCACCACAGCCGCGCGCATGGAAGAGGTGCGCCGGATCCTGGGAGATCGCGTGATCTCGGTCTCCAGCGGCTATCGATGTCCGGAGCTGAATCGGGCCGTCGGCGGCGCGCGGACCTCGGCGCATCTGACCGGGCATGCGGTCGACTTCAACTGCTACGGATTTGGCGCGCCGGTCGACGTCTGTCGGGCTGTCGCCGGCTCGAGCCTCGCTTTCGACCAACTGATCGAAGAAGGATCGTGGGTCCACCTGTCGTTCGATCCCAGACTGCGGCGGCAGGTGATGACCAAGGCGCCTGGCGGCCGTTACGAACTGGGGCTGCGGCTGTGACGCCGCGGCTGACGGCAGGCGTGATCGGCGCCGCGATCCTAGCGACCGGCGCCACCGCGCTTTACTGGAAGGGCCGCCTCGAGGGCGCGGCGCGTGAAAGGCCGAAGCTCGAAGCCGCGCGCGCGCAGGCCACGATCGCCGGACTTGAGACGCGGGGCGAGCGGGAAAGCGCCGCGCGCGTGGACGCCGCGATCCGCACCCGGGTCGCTGCGACCCGCTCGATCATCCGGATCACCCAAGATGCTCAGACCTCGGAGGATGCCCATGCGCCCCTTGCCCCGTCTCGCGCTGCTCGCCTGCGCGCTCACGACGACCAGCTGTGCCTCGCGGCTCCAGGCCTCGCCGGCTGCGCCGCAGCTAGAGATGCCGACCGAAGCGCGGCAACCCTGCGAACTGCACCGCCTGCCGCCGGTCCCGACGCAGGCTGACCTGGAAGTGGGCTATGCCGCGCGGGGCGCTCAGATCGTGGCCTGCGATTCTGCGCGGCGGCTGGCGGTCGACACGCTGGACGCCGAGCACGCGCTGGAGGAAGAGGCGCGCAGGCGTCGGCGCTAGGCGTTCAGGTCGTATCGTGTGGCGCGCGAACCCCACGGGCCAGGTTCGTGAGGTAGGCCGCGACGTCAGACGGCCACGTCGCGAACACCTCATCCAGGCTCGCGTGGTCGTTGGCGAACAGGGCGCGGGTGGCCTCCTCGAAGCCCGGGAGGTCGCCCGCGAGTGCGGACATGACCCGGTACAGCGCTTCCCGAGCCTCGCGTGCGCTTTCGACGGTGACAGTGCTTCGCCGTGCGTCCTCCACCAGCCGTCGCAGCGCCGCTGAAGCCCCGCCCGGCTGACGCGACAGCCAATCCCAGTGGCGGGGCAGGAGGGTCACCTCTCGGGCCACAACGCCAAGCCTGGGGCGCCCGCGTCCCGGACGACGGGCGGCGACGTCTTCCCTGGCCGTGCGGGCCTGATACTCCGCCACCGCGCCCTGCGATCCGTGGCGTAGGTCGAGGTCGACGGCGCGGCCTGTTGCGTCATCAAAGACCAGGACGGAGCCCTGAGGATGAGCGGACAAGGCCTCGGCGACGGCGGCAAGCCCGCCGTGGGCCAGTCGTCGGTGTCCCTGAAACGCCGTGAATGTCGTCTGATCGTCCATTCAGGCGTGCATGCGCCCGGACGTCGCTGGAATCAATAAGGCCCGGGTAAAATTATTCACCCGTGAGGCTCTGGACGATCGGTTCGCCGCGGGCTTCCTTGTAGGCTGACGTCAGGAAGGGTCCGATCCAATACTCCTTGAACCAGCGCCGCAGCCAGGGATCCGCGCCGACGAAGCCCTGCGCCTGGTCGGAGAAGTCCAGCTGCTTCCTCGCATCGTCCAGGCTGACGCCCTGGCGAACGAGAGGCGCGATCTTTGAGCGAACCTCGCCAATCGCTGCGGCGATGCGCGCCAGATAGACGCCGTCTTGCTGAGGCGCGCCGTGCCCGGGAACGAGCACCTTGAAGTCATAGGTCCGGAGCGTCTCCAGAGTTTGCATCCACTCGCTCGGGTAGCTGCCGAAGCCGAACGGGACGGGCGCGACCACGATGTCGCCGACTACGAGCACTCTCTGCTTCGGCAGCCACACCACAGCATCGCCATCAGTGTTGGCGCGTCCCAGGTAGCGAACCTCGATCGGCGTCCGCCGATCGGGGATATCGAGGCGGTCGTCGAAGGCCTCGGTGGTCGTGATCGTGACCGCGCCGCGCATGTCCTCAGCGTATTGTGCGAAAAGCCGCGAAGCCGCTGACCAGCCGGCCTTGCTGGCGGGATCGGGGGCCTTTTCGACCATGGTCTGGGTGTATGCGAGGAAGCCCTGGTTCTGCTTGTAGAAGGCGTCGTCCGCAGACGGCTCGAAGACCGCCGGCGTGTTCATTGTCTTACGGTCACGGAGGTGCGCCTGGGTGGCCTTCGTCGCAATCGTGCGGGCAGCGGGCCAGGCCTTGAGGATCTCGGCGAGGCCCTGGGTATGGTCGCCATGCCAGTGCGTGATGATGACCGCCTTCACCGGCTTGGAGCTGAGGCGGCGAATCTTGGCGATCAGGCGCCGGGCTGATCCGGGCGACCCGCCCGAGTCGACCAGCACCAGACCGTCTGCCTGTTCGATCAATGTCACGTTACCGATGGGCTGCACCTGGAACCGCGGCTCGGCGAACGTCCATACGCCCGGTGCGACCCGGATCGTCTCCTGAAAATAGCCGTCCTCGGAACGCGGCCGTTCAGGGGATTGCGTGACCCTGGCCGGCGCGACGGCCAAGGCCATGATCAATGAGGTGAGGGCGAGTTTGAACACGATCGAAGCGGAGCCCGCGGCACGCGCGCGGGTCAAATGAATCGGTTTCATAAGGGACAAAGGGGCCTGGACGGATATCCAGACCCCTTTGAGATGGTGCCGCCGGGCAGGATTGAACTGCCGACCTCAGCCTTACCAAGGATGCGCTCTACCACTGAGCTACGGCGGCGAAGGCGGGCGCTATAGCGGTAGCCGGGCGCGGCGTGAAGCCCCCAAATCCACCAGGGGGCGCTTGACGCGCGAGACGCCTCGCCGCACCTGCAAGGGATGGCCGACAAGGACAAGCCCTCGAAAAGCCCCCTGGATTCGCGGGAAGCAAAGCTGGCCCAGGCGCTGCGGGCAAACCTGCGGCGTCGAAAAGGCGTTCCCGCGCCGGCTGCGCCAAAGACGCAAGAAACCTCCACAGATTGACCGCTTGGCGCGTCAGCGGCGCGCGCGCTAGATACGTCGCCTGTGGCCGCCAATGAAAGGCGGCCGTTACGTGTCTCGTAAGGATCGCTATTGGATCGCATCGCCATCACCGGCGGCGCGCGGCTGGAGGGGGAGATCCCCATCAGCGGCGCCAAGAACTCGGCCATCAAGCTGATGGCGGCCAGCCTGCTCACCGAAGAGCCGCTGCGCCTGACGAACATGCCGCGGCTCGCGGACACGCGATTCCTGGGTCGGTTGCTCCAGCGCCTGGGCGCAGAGGTAATCGAATCGGATGGGATCGACGGCGCTGAGACGTTGCTGACGACCCGTGAAATCGTCAGCGGGTTCGCCCCCTACGATCTGGTCCGACAGATGCGGGCCTCATTCAACGTGTTGGGCCCTTTGCTGGCCCGGAACGGGCAGGCCAAGGTGTCGCTGCCCGGCGGCTGCACCATTGGCGCCCGGCCGGTGGACCTGCACCTCAAGGCGCTGGAAGCGCTGGGCGCCAAGATCGATCTGCACGAGGGATACGTCTACGCTCAGGCGCCGCGTGGCCTGACAGGCGGCGAGGTGGACTTTCCGTTCGTATCGGTCGGCGCCACCGAGCATACGCTGCTGGCGGCGGTTCTGGCCCAGGGTGTCACGGTGATGAGAAATGCGGCTTGCGAGCCGGAGATCACCGACCTGGCCGACTGCCTCAACAAGATGGGCGCGAAGGTGACCGGAGCAGGAACGCCCACGATCACGATCGAGGGTGTCAGCCGGCTCAGCGGCGCGAGCCACGCGGTCCTGCCCGATCGCATCGAAACGGGCACCTATGCTCTGGCCGCGGCGATGGCGGGCGGCGAGGTGCGGCTGACGCGCACGCGCTCCGATTTCATCCAGGCCCTGATCGATAGAATGGTGGAAGCTGGGGTCGAGGTCACATCGCACAACGACGGCCTGACGGTGAAACGCAACGGGGGCCGATTGAAGGCCGTCGAACTGACGACCGATCCGTATCCAGGCTTCGCGACCGACCTGCAGGCGCAGTTCATGGCGTTGATGACGCTTGCCGACGGCGAGAGCGTGATCCGTGAGACGATCTTCGAGAACCGGTTCATGCACGTCCCCGAGTTGGGCCGCCTCGGCGCGGACATCTCGGTGCATGGCGGCGAGGCGCGCGTGCGCGGCGTGGCCAGTCTTGAAGGCGCTCAGGTCATGGCGACCGACCTGCGGGCCTCGGTCAGCCTGGTCATCGCGGGCCTGGCGGCGAAGGGCGAGACGATCGTCAATCGTGTCTATCACCTGGACCGTGGCTTCGAGCGTTTGGAAGAGAAGCTCGGCGCGTGCGGGGCCAAGGTTCGGCGCCTGAAGGGCGAGGGCGTCGAGGCGGAAGTCGAGTAGGCTGATGGCCGACGGCGCAATGCTCCACCTTCTTGCCGAAGATCCCGAGGATCTCAGCATAATCTCGGCTGCCCTTCAGGATGCGGTGGCCAAGGTGGGGGACATCTCCTACGAGGCCCGCTCACGGCGGCTGACCATCGCGTTCAACCGGTTTCGCTGGGAGGCCGGCGAGCGGCAGCGCGTGCGTTCGGCCCTGCAGATCGGCGGCGTGTTGTCGGTCCAGGCGCGCAGGATACGACGCGAGCGCCGTGAAGGCGTGCTGGAACTGCTTGCGATCGCCTTCGAACCCGCAGAGCCGCCCGGTGGAATCCTGACGTTGAGCTTTGCCGGCGGTGGCGATCTGCGGGCGACCGTCGAATGCGTGGACGCCGTCCTGGCTGATGTCTCAACGCCATGGCCGACGCCCCGCGCGCCGCGCCACGAGGCCTGAACGGATAGCCTTGGACGTCTGGCGCCATTAAGAGAGCGCGCCATGCGCCGCTTCCGATATGACCAGCCCGGCTTCGCCGACGCCTTCACCGCGTTCGTCTCCGAACGTCGCGAGACGCCCGAGGAGGTGGACACGATCGTCCGCGACGTGCTCGCCGCCGTCCGCTCAGAGGGGGTGGGGGCCCTGCTTCGCTATGCCCTTGAGTTCGACCGCATCGAACTGACGGAGGCGACGTTGCGGGTCAGCGCGGACGAGATCGCCGAGGGCGCCGCGAAATGCCCAGCGGAAGTACGCGACGCGATCGCCTTCGCCGCCGAACGTATTCGCGTCTACCATGAGCGACAACGACCCGCAGATCAGAGATTCACCGACTCGGCGGGAGTTGAACTCGGCTGGCGCTGGACGCCGCTGGAGGCTGTGGGGATCTATGTTCCCGGCGGTCGCGCAGCCTATCCTTCGACCGTGCTGATGAACGCCGTGCCCGCCAAGGCGGCGGGCGTCGAACGAATCGCCATGGTGACACCCCCTGGGCGACTTCAGCCGGCGGTGCTGGCCGCAGCTCAGACAGCAGGCGTCACCGAGATATGGCGTGTCGGCGGAGCCCAGGCTGTGGCAGCCCTGGCCTATGGCGCAGGTCCAATCCGCCCGGTGGATAAGATTGTCGGCCCGGGGAACGCCTTCGTCACGGCGGCCAAGCGGCGCGTTTACGGCGCCGTGGGCATCGATGCGCTGGCCGGCCCGTCGGAGATCGTTGTGGTCGCGGACGGCGCGAACAATCCCGATTGGATCGCTGCGGACCTGCTCTCCCAAGCCGAACACGACCCAGCCGCGCAATCCATCCTGATCACCGACGACGAGGCGTTCGCCGCCAAGGTCGAAGCCGCAATCGAGGCGCAGCTTCAGGTGCTCGCGACCGGCGCTGACGCGCGCGCATCCTGGCAGACTCATGGAGCGGTGGTGATCGCCCCGCTCGACGCCGCGCCTGGCCTCGTTGACGAGATCGCCCCCGAGCACGTGGAGTTCGCGATCGATGAGCCCGAGCGCCTGTCCGACCGGGTCCGGCACGCGGGCGCCATCTTCCTGGGGCGCCATGCGCCGGAGGCGATTGGCGACTATGTGGCAGGGTCGAACCACGTCCTGCCCACCAGCCGTGCGGCGCGGTTCTCCTCCGGCCTATCGCTCTATGACTTCCTGAAGCGCACCTCGATCGTGAAATGCGATGCCCGCTCGTTCGCAGCTCTGGCGCCCGCGACCATCGCGCTCGCTGAGGCGGAAGGCCTGCCGGCCCATGCGCGTTCAGCCGCCATTCGGATGGGACAGTAGGTCGCGGGCGTTGCACGCCAGGGCGGTCAGGGGCTAAGCCGCTCTCGTGTTCGCCGCAGAAACCCCGACGACCGCCGCCACGCCCCCGGCAAAACCTCCTGAGCCAGGCTTCACCGAGCGGCTGGTCGATTCCGTGACCGACGGGATCGACCACGTCATCGGCATGGGCCCTCGAGAGGCGGGGATGAATCTGGTGGCCACCGGTGTTGTGGTGGTTGTCGCCTGGGTTCTCGTCTGGGGTAGCCGCCGCCTTCTGGACGGCTGGCTGGCGCGGGTCACCGTGAAGGGCGGCGATGCGCCGGACCGCGAGGAAGCCCGCACCCAGAAGGCGGCTCGGTTCAGCTGGATGCTGTTCCGGCTTGCGATGACGCTGGGCGTTGTCGTCCTGGTCCTGCAGATCTGGGGCATCGATACCCGCGCCTGGCTTTCGAGCGAGGTGGGTCTGCGCCTTGTTCGACTGGCCATGGTTGTCGTCCTGGCGACCGGCCTTGTGGAGTTAGCCGGCTACACGATCAACAGACTGATCGGAGGCTTCGCGCGGCGGAGCGGAGACGAGCGTCGGGCGGCGCAACTTCGAACGCTGGGCCCGATTCTCACCGGATGTGCCCAGACCGTCCTGATCGTCGTTGGGGCCTTGACCGTCCTGACCGAGCTGGGCCTCAAGGTCGGGCCGATCCTGGCCAGCGCCGGCGTCCTGGGGATCGCCATCGGCTTCGGCGCCCAGACCCTTGTGAAGGACTTCCTGACCGGCCTCTTCCTGATCGCCGAAGACGTCGTGTCGGTTGGCGACAACGTCGAGATTGGCGGCTTCGCAGGCGTGGTGGAGGCGATGACCCTGCGGACGATCCGCCTCCGTGACGCCAATGCGACGCTGCACGTGTTCCCTTACAGCGAAGCCCAGGTGATCCATAACCGGACCAAGGTCTTCTCTTCGTACCTGGCCGAGATCCCTGTGAGCTACGACAACGACCTCGATCATGTGCTGAAGGTGATCCAGACGGTCGGTGACGGCCTCCGAAAGGATCGGCGCTTCGGTCCGATGATCACCGAGCCGTTCGAAGTGATGGGTGTGGACCGCCTAGCCGACAACGCGGTGCACCTGAAGGCCCGCTTCATCACGGTACCCCGAACGCAATGGGACGTCGGCCGGGAGTTCAACCGCCGGCTCAAGAACGCTTTCGACGCGGAGCGCATTCTGACGCCCGTGAAGACTACGCCCGTCGCCGCCCAGCCGCTGGACGACCGGCATGCGCAGGCCGCCAACGGGCCGGCTGCGACGCCACCGGAAACCACGTCGACAACCTGAACGGTTCCTAACCGCAAGGTCTGCGGAGCCGTTCAGGCTCACCCGTCTAGAAGCTGCGTCATCGAATGAACGCAGAGGACGGAGATCATCATGCGTATCCTGAACACCAAGACGACCGGCGGCGCCCTGACGGCGGTCGCCCTGGCTGCCGGCCTGGCGCTGAGCGGCGCCTCGAGCGCCAGCGCTGGGGTGCTGGGCTGCTCAGCCCCGGGCGGCAAACAGGAGGGCGGCGCCGTGATCGGCGCTCTGGTCGGCGGCCTCATCGGCAACCAGGTCGGCGGTCGTCATGCCACCGGCGAGACTGTGGCCGGCGCCGCAGCGGGCGCCGCGGCGGGCTCTGCGATTGGATGCGAAGCACAGAAGAATCGGGCCCAGAAGCAGGGCGCGGCCACCTACAAGCGCAATGGCTATCGGCTGTACTCGAACGTTCAACCTGCCAGCTACAGCCGGATCGGCCAGACGTTCGTGGCCGAAAGCGGAGTGAACCTGCGTGCGGCGCCTACCGCCAGCTCGGCAAAGGTCGGCCGCCTGCAGGCCGGCGAACGGTTCCAGGCCCTGGCTGCTGTCCGTGACTCGGACTGGGTGCTGGTCGGCGTCAATGGCGTCGGAGCCGGCTATGTGCGCGGCGACTTTGTCCATCCCGTCGGCCGCTACGCCTCCCGCTAGCAGGCCTGACCTGCGGGCTTGAAAGGCGCCCGGAGCCTCCGCGCTCCGGGTGATTTCTCGTATCTGGGCCTCCCCGATGACGCGGTGGGATGACGTCGCCCCCCAGATTGCAATAAAGCTCGACCTGAAGCCCATGGTCGACGACCCGAAGAAGAGCCACCGCCTGCAATCCGTCGAGCTGGACGAGCAGTCCCTCGCGGCCGTTTCGCGCGACCAGGAACAGGAACGTCAGATCGCCATCTTCGATCTGCTCGAGGAGAACTTCTTCCATCCGGAGGGCGCCGAGGCCGGGCCCTACGACCTGCGCATGGGACTCTTGGAGAACCGGCTTGTGCTCGACGTGCGAGGTCCGGCCTACGAGCGACGCCATATCCTGTCGCTCTCGCCGTTCCGAATGCTGATCAAAGACTACTTCATGATCTGCGACAGCTACTACCAGGCCATCCGCAACTCGACGCCGCAGCAGATCGAGGCCTTGGACATGGGGCGGCGCGGTCTGCACAACGAGGCGTCCGAACTCCTGCGCACCCGCTTGGCCGGCAAGGTCGAGACCGACATGGACACCGCGCGCCGCCTCTTCACCCTTATCTGCGCCCTTCACTGGCGGGGTTGACCGGCATGACCGGCGATCCCGGGAAGCGGCTGCCCGACGCGGTCCTCTTCTGCTGCAACTTCAATCAGGTGCGGTCGCCGATGGCGGAGTCGCTATTGAAGCACATCGTCGGCACCCGGATTTTCGTCGACAGCTGCGGTCTGAAACGTGCGGCGTTCGATCCCGACGAGGACGACATGGAGGTCGATCCCCTGGCTGCGGCGGTCATGCAGGAGCTTGGCGTCGACCTGACACGGCACCGGTGCAAGATCTTCGACGATCTGGAAGACGACTCCTTCGACCTGGTCATCTCGCTGACACCTGAGGCTCAGCACCGCGCGATCGAGATCGCCCGCGGGCGCGACGCCGAGATCGAGTATTGGCCGACGATGGACCCGACACTCAGCGAGGGATCGCGCGAGCATCGGCTGGAGGCCTATCGCCAGGTTCGCGACGGGCTGGCCCAGCGAATTCGGACGCGTTTCCGCGTCTAGGCCACGGCCCATCGACCTTTCCGCCGCCGATGCGCTATATGCGCACCCTGTTGGACGGCGCGCGTCGCCGTCGGATCGTCCAAGGACCAAGGGAGCCGCATGGCGAAAGAAGAACTGTTGGAGTTTCCAGGCACGGTCAGCGAAGTGCTGCCCAACGCCACGTTCCGGGTAAAGCTCGAGAACGACCACGAGATTATCGCTCACACGGCCGGCAAGATGCGGAAGAATCGCATCCGGGTTTCGGCAGGCGACAAGGTGCTCGTGGAAATGACGCCTTACGACCTGACCAAGGGCCGCATCACCTTCCGCGTCCGCTGACCGGCCCGAGGTTGCGACTTGGCTTCTGAGCCGCGCCTCGTCCTGGCCTCTGCGAGCCCCCGAAGGCTCGACCTCCTGCGTCAGATCGGCCTCGTGCCCGATGCCGTCGAGGCCGCCGATCTGGACGAAGCCCCACAACCCCATGAAACACCGCGCCGGCTGGCGCTTCGCCTGGCTCAGGCCAAGGCGATGTACGTCGCCGCTCGTGCGCCGGACGCCCATGTTCTGGGCGCTGACACGGTAGTCGCGCTCGGCCGTCGCGTGCTGCCCAAGGCTGAGGATGCCGCCGAGGTGCGCGCCTGCCTTCGCCTCCTGTCAGGGCGGGCGCACCGCGTACTGACGGGTGTGGCCGTGGTCGCGCCTGGCGGGCGGGTCTCTTCACGACTGGTGGAGAGCCGCGTCCATTTCAAGCGTCTCAGCGAAGGCGACATCGAGACGTACCTGACGTGCGGAGAGGGGATCGGTAAGGCCGGTGGGTATGCGATCCAGGGGCACGCCGGCGCGCTGGTGATCTCTCTACAGGGCTCCTACTCGGGCGTCGTCGGGTTGCCCCTCTATGAAACCGCCAACCTGCTGGCGGGATTGGGGTATCGGCGCTCATGAGCGAGCGGCGCGTCTTCCTGGATGTCGGAATCGGGGTCACGCGGGGGATCGTGACGTTAGACGGCCGCCCCGAACGCATGCTTCTGCAGCGGAATGACGACGAGCCCCGGCTGGCCTTGGGCGCACGCCTTATTGCCCGCATAACCAATGTCGAACCGGCCATCGCCACCGCGTTCCTCGATCTGGGCGGAGGTCACGAGGCGATTCTACCGTTCAAGCCTGAGGCGAGGCCAGTGCGGGGCGGCGCGATCGAAATCGAGATTCGGAGCGAGCCGCGAGACGGCAAGCTGGCGGTCGCCCGCCAAGTCGGAGAGGGTGAGGGCGCGCCGCGCCTGCTCGCCGAGGCGCCGGGCGTGCGTGAGGCCTTGGAGTTCCTCGTCCGCGATGTTCCCATCATTGAGGGGCGTGAGGCCCGACGCACGGCCGACGACGCGGAGGCCGAGGCGCTTGAGACCATCCACCCGCTGCCGGGCGGCGGAACCCTCGCCATTGAGCCCACGCGCGCCTTGACCGCGATCGACGTCGACCTCGGGGAGCGCAAGGGTGTAGACGCCAAACGCGTGACCCGGCACGCTAACCATGCCGCGCTAGCGGAGTCGGCCCGTCTGCTTCGGCTCAAAGGCCTGGGTGGCCTGGTGGTGTTGGATCTCGTCGGTCGAGGGCACGACGGCGCTGCCCTCCTGGCTGCCGCACGCCTTGCCTTTGGCCCGGACAATCCAGGCGTCGCGATCGGGCCGGTTGGCCGGTTCGGGACCATGGAGCTCTCGATTCCGCGCCGCACCCGGCCACTGCTTGAGCGCCTGCGTCAGGCCGACGGCGCGTTGAACGATCGGACGCTCGCCGAGCGACTGATCCGAGGTATCCAGGTCGAGGCCGAGGCGCAGCCTGGGGGACGCCTCACCGCGTCCTGCGCGCCGGCTGTGGCCAAGGCGGCCGAGCCGCTGGCGCGGCTTCTCGCCGCGCGCATAGGCGCCCGCTTCGTCATCACATCCGATCCCGCTCGCCCGCGCGAGCGTCTCGATGTCGCCGTCGCATGAGCGGGGGGCGCTGTCCGATCTGCGCCAAGCCGCGGGTGGTCGAATATCGGCCGTTTTGCTCTCGGCGCTGCGCCGACGTCGATCTGCAGCGGTGGCTCAATGGCAGCTACGCAGTGCCGGCCGAAGAGGACGAGAGCGGTCCGGGGGAGTTTTCCGACGAGGATTGAGGCGCGGCGAAAATCCTCCTCGGACCTCGCTGGACTTCGCGGATTGGCTCCCTTATAGACGCGGCTCCCGCGGGCCTGGGTAGCTCAGTTGGTAGAGCAGCGGATTGAAAATCCGCGTGTCGGTGGTTCGAATCCGCCCCCAGGCACCACACTTTCCGGACAGCGTTGAAGCCTCAAGCCCGTGGCGACGCGGGCGTCCGGGTACGTCCGCCATTTCGCGAGGCGCGCGACTCCGCGTCGCAGCAAACGGCCTTGCGCACCCATCATGCCCATTGGGACAGACTGCGGCTCAGCTTGCTGCTGCACTGCAGCATGAAATCGCGACGAACGGTGCTGAATCTGACGGCTCAAGACGCTTGTTGCGTGTGCAGCGCACAATCCGTGCGGATGCGTCAGTATTTTGACGCGGGATGGCAAGCTCATGCCCCTTGACGCCTCGACAAGGGGTTGCCAAAGGGTCGTGCCGCTCTCTTACAAGACGGTAAGACTTTGGGTTCCCCTCGTGGGAGTTCAAGGCCGTCCGCACCTTCGAAACGCCATCCCTGCGAAAAGACGGGAGCCGCGTTCCGGGTCGGGCGCACGACAGCGCCTCTGGAGCCCTGGGCTCGCGAAAGCGGACTGGGGCGCCGGGCTTGTTTCAACTAGGGTGGAGACGCTCTCGCGCGACGACCCTCCGGCCAATCGTGCTAGACCAACCAGGAACTGGCGACAGATGCTCGACAACAAACTGAAGATGACCTTTTCCGCTCTCCTCGGCGCCGTGGCGCTGAGCGTGAGCGCGCCGGCGTTCGCTCAGGACGCCGCCGCCCCGGCTGCTCCGGCCGCCGACGCCGCCGCCGCTCCGGCCGCTGATGCTGCTGCTGCGGCTCCTGCCGCTGCGCCGGCTGCGCCGGCCGCCGAAGAAGCCGCCGATCCGCCGACCATCAAGGGCGCCGGCAAGCTCAACGTCGGCACCATGTTCATGGACGCCGACCCCGTCGTTAAGGTGATCATGATTGGCCTGGCTCTCGCTTCGGTGCTGAGCTGGACGATCCTCGTCACCAAGATCCTCGAGTTCAACGCGCTCAATAAGGTCTCGGACGGCTTCGTGGAGAACTTCCGCGGCGCCAAGTCGATCACCGACATGAGCCGCATCGCGCTCTCGGAAGAGTATGACGGTAACCCGCTGGCCGACATGGCCGCCGCGGCTGCTCAGGAGATCGAACTCTCTAAGCAGGCCGGCCTCCAGATCACCGGCGAGCATCGCGACACCACCATCGATCGCGCCGCGCACGCCGTGAGCGCCGTCCAGGCCTCGCTGGCCCGTCGCCTTTCGGGCGGTATGCAGTACCTGGCCTCGGTCGGCTCGAACGGTCCGTTCATCGGTCTGTTCGGTACGGTTTACGGGATTATGAACTCGTTCATCGGGATCGCGAACACCAACACGACCAACCTCGCCGTCGTGGCCCCCGGCATCGCCGAGGCCCTGCTGGCGACCGGTCTCGGCCTGTTCGCCGCCATCCCCTCGGTTATCTTCTACAACTACTTCCAGACGCGGATTTCCGCCTTCGGCGCCCGTTCGGAAGGCTTTGTGGCCGAGCTGATGAATGCGATTTCCCGGCAGCTCGACAAGGGAGCCTAACCTAGATGGCCGCCAAACTCTCGAGTGGAGGGGGCGGGCGCTATTCTGAAGAGCAGAATGCCGAGATCAACGTCACACCGTTTGTGGACGTTATGTTGGTCCTTCTGATCATCTTCATGGTGGCAGCGCCGCTGGCGAGCGTGACCGTCAAGGTCCAGCTCCCGCCAGCTGTCGCGCCGCCAGGCACCAACCCTCCGAAGCCGGTCTACATCTCGATCCAGCCGAACGGCAGCATCTTCATCCAGGACTTCCGGACAGACCTGTCCAGCCTGGGTGAGGACCTGCGGAAGAACCTGGGTGAGAAGCGCAATCCCGAGAAGGAGCGGATCTTCATCCGCGCCGACAAGGACGTGCTCTACGGTGACTTCATGGGCGTGATGAACATGCTGCAGGATAATAATTTCTACAGCGTGGCTCTCGTCGGCGAAGACGACAATTAGGTGGTGACCCATGTCTGAGACATCACCTCATTCCGAAGCCATCGTCCGGCACAACCCGTTTGACGATCCCAAGCCGAAACGCCGGCCCGGGACCATCATCGCGCTGCTCCTGGCGGTCATCGTGCACGGCGCTCTCGGCGTCTACCTGTGGAAAACGCGGTTCGAGCCGAAGTACAAAGAGTACTCGGACGAAGTGACCGACGTGGACATCATCAAGCCTGTCCCGCCGCCGCCACCGCCGCCGCCTCCGCCGCCGCCGCCGAACACGCCGCCGCCGCCGCCGCCCAAGCTGCAGCCCCGGCCGCCCGTCGCGGTGCCCGATCTCCCGTCGATCCCGCCTCTGCCGGTTCCCCCGGTCGAGCGTCGGATCGAGGAGCCTCGGCCGCCCGCCGCGCCGCCGCCCGAGCCGCCGCGCCCGTCGGTCATCACCAACCCGGACTGGCTCCGCCGTCCGTCGGCCGATGACATGAACCGCTACTACCCCGACCGTGCGTCGCGGATGGAAGTGGAGGGCCGGGCGACTCTGAGCTGCACGGTCAACGCCCGCGGCACTCTGGAAGGCTGCTCGATCGTTTCTGAGGATCCGGCTGACATGGGCTTCGGCGACGCCGCCCAGAAGATGTCGAAGCTCTTCAAGATGCGACCGCAGACCAAAGACGGTCAGCCCGTCGACGGTGGCACGGTGCGGATCCCGATTCGCTTCGTCCTGCCCAAGGGCTAACCCCTCGGTTCGCCAGAACTGGCTAAGTCAAGGCCCCGGTCGCGTCAGCGGCCGGGGCTTTTTCTTTGCCCGAACGTCCGGCTAGGTGGGCCCGCGAAACAGCGGAGGTCGCTTGAGCGAGCAGCCAGCCAAAGGTCGGTGGGGTCGTGACGCGGCGTTCGTGTGCATGGTCGCGGTGGTTGGCTGCGCCATCGCGCTTGTCGATGCGCTCAGCGTCACTCACGACCGGGCCGACGCCGGCCGCCCGGTTCCACTGTGGGAGCCGCTGGTTTGGGAGATGAGCAGTGTCGCGGTGATGACCGCGCTTGCGCCGGCGCTCATGGCCTACACCCGCCGACTACCGCCTCTCGCTGCGCCGTGGCCCCGCGTGATCGCAGGCCACCTGATCGGGGCCACGGTCTTCTGCCTGGCGCATGTGACGGCGATGGGTGTCCTTCGGTGGGCTATCTATGCCGCTGTTGGGGACTCCTACTCGCCTTTGTCGCCGCTGGGGGATTTCGCCTACGAGTTCCGCAAGGACCTGTTGGCCTACTTCGCCATCGTGGCGACCTACGTGATCTGGCTTCGCCTGGCCCCCGTGGACGCGCCCTTTCCGGACGAGGAGCCGACGGCGGCGATTGAGGTCCGTGAGGGCGCCCGCCGACGCTTCGTCCTCCTGTCCGACATCGGCTGGGTGGAAGCGGCCGGGAACTACGTGGAACTGCATCTTGGCGGGGCTCCGATCCTTCACCGTGCTCCACTCTCCGAGATGGAGAGGCAGCTATGCGGCGCCGGATTCGTGCGCATCCACCGATCACGCCTGGTCCGGCGCGCTGCGGTCGCGGAGGTCGAATCCAAACCGTCCGGCGACTACATCGTGCGGCTTTCCGACGGGAGAGAGCTCGCCGGCTCGCGCCGCTACAGAAAGCCACTGCTCGAGCCTTGAAGGCGCGGCTTGATCGGACCGCGCCTCGCGACTAGAAAGCGCGCTCGCGATGCGCCGCCCTAGCTCAGTTGGTTAGAGCGCCAGATTGTGGCTCTGGAGGTCTCCCGTTCGATCCGGGAGGGCGGTACCATCGTTTTTCCCGGCAGATGATCGCTATATCGTGGCTCCGATGAGCCAGGGAACGAACTCGTCGCCGCCGTAGCCCAGGGCCTCGCTCTTGCTGCGCCGGCCCGACGCGATGTCCAGCAGATAGTCCAGGATCTCCTCGCCCTTCTGCGAGACCGTGGCGGCGCCGTCTGCGATCGGTCCGCAGTCGATGTCTATATCGGCCTCCATGCGCCGGTAGAGTTCGCTGTTCGAGCTGAGCTTGATCGAGGGCGAGGGCTTGCACCCGAACGCGGAGCCACGGCCGGTGGTGAAGGCGATCATCGTGGCGCCCGAAGCGACCTGGCCGGTGGCCGAACAGGGGTCGAAGCCGGGGCTGTCCATGAACACCAGGCCGCGCGAGCGGATCTGTTCGGCATACTCGATCACGTCGATCAGCGGCGACGAGCCCGCCTTGGCCACGGCGCCCAGCGACTTCTCCAGGATGGTGGTGAGCCCGCCGGCCTTGTTGCCCGGGGAGGGGTTGTTATCCATTTCGGCGCCGTGGCGCGCGGTGTAAGACTCCCACCAGTCGAGGCGGGCGCGCAGCTTGGCCGACACCTCGGCGGTGGCTCGGGCGTACAGCAGGTGCTCGGCCCCATAGATCTCGGGTGTTTCCGACAGCAACGCGGCCCCTCCGAGGGCCACTAGGCGGTCGACGGCGTCCCCCAGGGCCGGGTTCGAGGTCACCCCAGACCAGCCGTCCGAGCCGCCGCACTGCAAGCCCAGCACCAGTTCCGACGCCGGCGTCTCGGTGCGCCGGGCGCGGTTGGCGATGGGCAGCATCTCGCGCAGGCGCTCGAGGCCCATTTCGACGGCCCGCTTCGTGCCGCCGACGTCCTGGATTGTGAAGCTCTGGAAGCCCTCGCGGCCCGCCAGGCCGAAGTCCTGTGCGAATTTCGAGGTCTGGATCACCTCGCACCCCAACCCCACTAGCATCACCGCGCCGAAGTTCGGGTTGGCCGCCGTACCCCAGAGCGTGCGGCGAAGGAGGTCGAAGCCTTCGCCGCTGGAAGCCATGCCGCACCCCGAGGTGTGGGTGATCGGCACGATGCCGTCCACGTTCGGGTAGTCGTCGAGCAGGCCCGAGCGCTCGGCTTCGCGCGCGATCAGCCGCGAGACGGTGGCCGAGCAGTTTACAGAGGTCAGCACGCCGACATAGTTGCGCACGCCCACCCGCCCATCTTCGCGGCGGAAGCCCATGAAGGTGCGAGCCGGCTCCTGTCGGCTCATGGCCGGCCTGGCCTCGACGCTGCGGCGTTCGGCGGTGACGGCGAGATTGTGCGTGTGCACGTGAGCCCCGGCAGGAATGGCCTCGGTCGCGACCCCGATCACCTGGCCGTACTTCAGTATCGGCTGGCCGACCGCCACGGCGGCGGCGGCGACCTTGTGCCCTGCGCCGATGTCAGCCAGCACGGTCACGCCCTCCACGACGGCGCCTTTGGCAACGCGACGGCTGGCCACCAGCACGTTGTCGTGGGGGTGCAATCGGATCACCGGCGGGGCGGGCTGAACGCTCAAGCTCACGGTTGGGCCTCCTGACGCCTCAGTCTAGCGCATCTTGCAGGTGCGGAGGAAACCGGTGTCATGTCGGGTTGAGGGGCGACGGCGGCGTGACGGGTTGACTGACGCAGCGCGAGACCGCCTTCATTTAGAAGAGGCGGTACCCTGAGATGCCGCCATTCCAAGAGGGAGCGCCATGGCGGCCAAGAGATTTCCGGTGGAGGCGAGCCACATCCTCATGTTCGCCCGCTCGATCGGCGACGAGAACGTGGTCTACACCGACGAGGAAGCGGCGAAGAAGACCGAGGCTGGCGGCATCATCGCCCCGCCCACCTTCGTCCAGGCAAGCGCCCAGTTCGACCCGGATTATTTCCTGCGCCCCAAGGTGGGCCAGCCCTGGTTCGGTTCCGGCAAGAACCCGACCGGCATCGTCCGCGCACCCGGCGGCGGAGGAGGAGGCGGGGGCGGTGGGCTGCACGCCGAGCAGCACTATGAGTATCACCGGCCGCTGCGCGCCGGCGACGTCCTGACCGCGACCACCTTGCCCGGCAAGACCTGGGAGAAGGAAGGCAAGCGCTCGGGCAAGCTCGTGTTCTCTGAGAGCGTCACCGAGTACCGCGACCAGAACGGGGAGCTCGTCGTCACCGCCCGCGGCGTGGGCGTGCGCACCGAACGGCCGGTCGAGCAGCCCGCCAAGAAAGAGGAGGCCTGAGCGATGGCTCTTTCCGCCGCCAAGCTGAAGGTGGGTGACGTCCACACGGCCCGTCTGGTCGAGGACCTCAAGCGCACCCAGATCGTCCAGTACGCGGGCGCCTCGGGCGACTACAACCCGCTGCACACCGACGAGATCTTCACGACGAAGGTCGCCGGCTACCCGTCGGTGTTCGCCCACGGGATGCTGACGATGGGCATGACCGGCAAGATGCTCACCGACTATGTGGGCGACACGCGCCTGACCAAGTATGGCGTGCGCTTCACCAGCCAGGTCTGGCCGGGTGACACCCTGGACGCCACCGCGACCGTCACCGAGGTGGGCAATGGGCTGGTGAAGTTCGACGTGTCGACGAAGAACCAGGACGGCGTCGAGGTGCTGTCAGGATACGCGGAAGCGCGGATCGACCCCTGATGCACCCCAGCGTCTTCGCGGAGACCACCCCGGACAAGCCCGCCTTCATCATGGCGGGCTCAGGCCACACGGTGACGTTCCGCGAGTTGAACGACCGCTCCAACCAGGGGGCCCAGCTCTTCCGGGTGCTGGGCCTTCGGGTGGGCGACGGGGTGGCCATCATGATGGAGAACCACCCCATCTACTACGAGGTGCTGTGGGCGGCCCAACGCTCTGGCCTTCGCTATACCGCCATCTCCTCGCGCCTGACGGCCGGGGAGGTCGAGTACATCGTGAAGGACTCCGGCGCGAAGGTGTTCGTGGTCTCGAGGGCCATGGCGCCCGTGGCCCTGGAGTTGGCTGAAAACCTCTCCGACGTGACCCTGCTGATGGTCGACGAGGCGGTGGCCCCCTTTGGCTCGTTCGAGGCCGAGCGGGCCAGGCATCCTGCGACACCCGTCCCCGACGAAACGCCGGGCGCGGCTATGCTCTACTCGTCAGGCACGACGGGCCGACCCAAAGGCGTGAAGCGTGCGCTGGCCGGCGGCTCGCTATTGGAGGGCGAGGCGCTGACGGCCTGGGCGCGCGAGGGGTACGGGATGGATCCCGAGACCATCTACCTGTCGCCCGCACCGCTCTATCATGCCGCCCCCCTGGGCTGGTCGATGAACGTCCAGCGCCTGGGCGGCACGGTCGTGATGATGGAGAAGTTCGATCCCGAGGACTGCCTGCGGCTGATCGAGAAGCACCGGATCACCCATGTCCAGTTCGTACCTACGCACTTCGTGCGCATGCTCAAGCTGCCCGAGGCGGTGCGGGCCAAGTACGACCACAGCTCGCTGAAGGTGGTGTTCCACGCGGCCGCGCCGTGCCCGGTGCCGGTGAAGGAGCAGATGATCGCCTGGTGGGGCCCCATCATCCACGAGTACTACGCCGGCACCGAGGGCAACGGCCGGACCGTGATCGACAGCCGCGAGTGGCTGGCCCACAAAGGCTCGGTGGGCCGCGCGACCCTTCCCGTCGAGGTGAAGATCTGCGACGACGACGGCGAGCCGCTGCCGCCGCGGTCCGAGGGGATGGTGTTCTTCGCGGGCGGCGGGAAGTTCGAGTATCACAACGCGCCCGAGAAGACCGCCGACAGCACCAACAAGTACGGCTGGACGACGCTGGGCGACGTGGGCTGGCTGGACGAGGAAGGCTACCTCTACCTCACCGACCGCAAGAGCTTCATGATCATCTCGGGCGGCGTGAACATCTACCCGCAAGAGATAGAGAACCTCCTGATCACCCATCCGAAGGTGGCCGACGCCGCGGTGGTGGGCGCGCCCGACGATGAGATGGGCGAGAAGGTGGTGGCGGTGATCCAGCCGATGGACTGGGCCGACGCCGGCGACGACTTCCGCGCCGAACTGACCGCCTTCTGCCGCGGCAGCCTGTCGGGTGTGAAGCTGCCGCGCCAGATCGATTTCATGGAGGAGCTGCCGCGCCATCCGACGGGCAAGCTCTACAAGCGACTAATCCGCGACGCCTACTGGGCGCAGGCAAAGGCCGCTGCTGGCGGTTGATCCTGGTTCCATTCCCCTGCGGACGGCCGCCAGAGTGGCCGAAAAGCGAGGGAACGGCATGACCCACGAACTCTTCGACCTGTCCGGCAAGGTCGCCCTGATCACCGGCGGCAGCCGTGGCCTGGGCCTGCAGATGGTGCGCGCCTTCGCCAAGGCCGGCGCGGACGTGATCATCGCCAGCCGGAAGCTGGAAGCCTGCGAGGCCGCCGCCGAGGAGGTGAGGGCGCTGGGCCGCCGCGCCCTCGCAGTGGCGGTTCACGCCGGGCGCTGGGACGAGATGGATGCGCTGATGGCTGCCGCCTACGCCGAGTTCGGCCGCATCGACATCCTGGTCAACAACGCCGGCATGAGCCCCGCAATGCCCAGCCACGAGGTCACCGAGCAGCTGTTCGACAGCGTGCTGAACCTGAATTTCAAGGGACCGTTCCGGCTGGCCTCGCAGGTGGCGCACCGGATGGCCGAGGGCGACGGCGGGGTGATCATCAACATCTCGTCGACCGGCGCGCTGGTGCCGCTGCCGCGGGTGATTCCTTATTCCGGAGCCAAGGCGGCGCTGAATGCGATGACCGTCTCGCTGGCGCACGAGTACGGGCCGAAGGTACGGGTCAACACCATCTCGGCCGGACCGTTTCTCACCGATATCTCGAAGGCCTGGACGCCGGAGGCGCGTGAGACCTCGGACAACGCGCTGCGCCGCCCCGGCCGCCCCGAGGAGATCGTCACGACGGCGCTGTACCTGGCCAGCCCGATGTCGTCGTTCACCACGGGGACCATCGTGCGAGTCGACGGCGGACAGCACTAGGTCTGTCCAGCGGGATCGCTCCGCGCCTGAACAATTCCGAGAACTTCCCTCTACCGGCGAGCGAGCTTGCCAAGCTCAACCGCAGGAGATGAAGTCACTTGGCCTTGGGGAGGCCGGTCGTGCGGGGTGGCGTGCGCCCGCGCGAGCAGTTGGGGTAGGCGCGTCTTGCCGACAGTGACGACGTTTGACGCGCTGCTCTCTGGGATCAGCTGGAACGGCGTGGGCGTGGCCGGCCGACCCGTGTTCGTCACCTATTCGTTCGACGCCACCTTCTCGTCGGCATTCACCAGCAGCTTTTCGCCCGCCTTCCTGAGCAGCTTCCAGGCCTTCACGCCAGCTGAGCAGGACGTGGCGCGGCAGGCGCTCAATGCCTGGGCCGACGTGAGCGGGCTGACCTTGATCGAGGTCCCCGCCGGGATGGGCGATATCCGGTTCGGCGTCTACGATTTCCGCTTCGGCCCGGAGAACATCCAGGACAGCGCAGCCTTCGCCTACAATCCTTACGTCCTGAACCTGCCCGATGGGGCCTGGGAAGAGGACTTCGGCGGTGACGTCTTTGTCGATATCGGCCAGGTGAACTTCGACATCCTGGTGCACGAGATCGGCCACGCGCTGGGGCTCAAGCACCCGTTCGAAGGCGAGCCGACCCTCGAGAGCGCGATCGACGACCTCGTCCACACGGTCATGACCTATAACCCCGCAGGAGGACCCGCGACGGCGCTCGGCAGCCTGGACGTGCTCGCCATCCAGCACCTCTACGGTCAGCAGGCGGCCGACGGAACCCAGGCGCAGAGCTGGTCGTGGGACGCCGCATCGCTGACGCTGACCCAGTCGGGCGGCGCTGGCGACGATACGCTGGCCGGCGTAGCGGTGAACGATAGGATCCGGGCGGGCGCCGGGGCGGACTACGTCATGGCCCGCGGCGGCTCGGACCGCCTCGACGGCGAAGAGGGCGCCGATACGATGGCCGGCGGGGCCGGCGACGACACGCTGAATGGCGGGGCCGGAAACGACATCCTCGACGGCGACAACGACAACGACACCATGATGGGTGGCGCGGGCGACGACGAGCTCTGGGGCATGGCCGGGTCCGACACGCTCGATGGCGGCGACGGCGACGACTACGTGAGCGGCGGCTCGGGCGTGAACCGCCTGTTTGGGGGCGCCGGCAGTGACACCCTGACCATTTCGGCGGGAACCAGCTTCGTCGACGGCGGAGAGGGCTACGATGAGCTCTGGTACTTCGCCGCGGGCCCCGGGCTCACGAACTACGCCACCCTGACGGCCGGGGGCGGCGCCTACGCCAATATCGAGGCGATCGCCTTCTACGGTGGTCAGGGCCTCGACACCATGGTCGGCGGCGATCTGATCGACTTCCTGATGGGCTACGCAGGCGCGGACTCGCTATCGGGCGGAGGTGGCGGCGACGAGCTCTACGGCGACTCGGGAAACGATACCTTGTCGGGCGGAGACAGCTCGGATTTGCTGGATGGCTCGTCTGGCGACGACGTGATCTTGCCCGGCGAGGGCGCCGACGAGATCTGGGGCGGGATCGGGATCGACACGGTCGATTACTCGGGCGAACTGTCGGCGGTCGAGGTCACGGTCAACGCGGCCCGCGCTACGGCCGGCCAGACCGAAACCATGAACGGCGTCGAGAACCTGGTGGGCTCGGCGTTCGCAGACAACCTCACAGGCGATGCGGGCGACAACCGCCTGTTCGGCGGCGGCGGGAACGATACCGTCCGGGGCGGCGACGGGGCCAACTACCTGCGCGGCGACGACGGGGCCGACAGCCTGGGCGGCGGGATCGGCTTCGATGACATCAACGGCAACGTCGGTGACGACACCGCCTCGGGCGGGGCCGGTGACGACTGGGTGGTGGGCGGCAAGGACCGCGACCTGCTGTTCGGCGACGACGGGAACGACCTCGTCTACGGCAACCTGGGCGCCGACACCTGCGAGGGGGGATCGGGGAACGACACCCTGCGCGGCGGGCAGCAGGACGACGTGCTGCTGGGCGGGTCGGGCGATGATTTCCTGTCGGGTGATCGCGACAACGACACCCTGACCGGCGGGGCCGGGGCCGACGTCTTCCATACCTTCGCCGAGGCCGGCGTCGACCGCGTCACCGATTTCAGCGCCTCGCAGGGCGACCGCGTTATGCTGGTCGCGGGTACGCAGTACACGCTGGCCCAGGTCGGCGCCGACACCGTCATCAGCATGACCGGCGGCGGCCAGCTGATCCTGGTCGGCGTGCAGATGAACTCGCTCCCCACCGGCTGGATCTTCGGGGCCTAGGCGTTCGCGGACGCCGGCTTCGGCTGTTTCACAAACGGCTGGCGTTTCCACTGCACCAGAGAGCGCCAGACCCACTCGAACGGGCCGTACTGGAAGCGCGTCAGCCAGGGCTGGCTCCAGGTGAGGATGAAGGCCCAGACCCCGGCCACCACCCACAGCTGCTGGGCGCGCGACAGCTCGCCGTAAAGGCCCAGGCCATAGCCGCAGAACACCAGGCTCGTGATGATCGAGGTCATCAGATAGTTGCTGAACGCCATGCGCCCGGCCGCCGCCAGTCGGTTGGTGAGCCACGTCAGGGTGCCCGCCCGGATCACCAGCAGGAGCGCCGCCGCATGCGCCAGCGCGATGAGCGGGCGGCCGATCTGCTGCCACACCTCGTTCTCGTGCAGCACCTTCGCGTCAAAGCCGCTCTGGACGATGCCGTAGGCGAGCCAGGCCGTGAATGGGGCCGCGAGCAGGTAGCCGACGGCGATGGTGACGGCGTAGGCGCGACTGGACCAGCCCAGCGTGAAGAAGCCCGTTCGGAACAGCGCCATGCCGAGGAACATCTGGCCGATCGCCTCGGGGATCGTGTCGAACGGATGGATGACGAGGTAGAAGAGCACCAGCATGTTCAGCCGCGCCTGCGTCGCGTCCATGAAGCCGCCGCTGAATCCTTTGAGTTCGGCCTCTTTGGCGCCCGGCGGGGCTGCGAGCAGCTCGTGGTTCATGGCGTTCTTGGCCAGCAGGGCCGCCAGAATCGCCACACCGATTCCGATCTGCATCCGCGGGCTCAGCTTGCGGAACGGGAACACCAGGACACCGGCGATGGCGTAGGGGACAAGGATGTCGCCGAACCAGAAGAAGACGGCGTGGACCAGCCCGATCAGCAGCAACCAGAGCATTCGCCGGTAGTGGGTGGCGGCGGGACTGAGCCCCGAACCCGCCTCGGCGCGATCGGCGATCAGCACCATCGAGGCGCCGAACAGCATCGTGAACAGCGCCCGCATCTTGCCGTCGGTCAGCACGTTGTTGACCGCCCAGGTCCACATGTCGGCGCCCGTCGAGCCCCCGGCGTAGGTGGGGTCGAGGTAGGCGAATGAGGGCAGGCCCATGCCCACGATGTTCATCAACAGGATCCCCAGCACCGCGAACCCGCGGACCGCGTCGATGGAGAGGTGCCGTTCGGCGCTGGCGCTGGTCATGCGATTCCCCCGTGCTCCCTGATGGGCACTCTGGTCCACGCCCGCGCACTGTCAACGCGGGCAAACAGTGCTAGCGATGCGCGGTCGAGATGCTGGAGAGACGGTTGGCCCGGGCGGACGGACAGGCAGGTGGCGCGCTGCGCGGACGTCGCCCCAAAGGCCAGGGGCCCGACCTTCGCCAGTCCATTCTGGACGCGGCGGAGGCCCTGTTCTCGCGTCACGGCTTCTACGGCGTCACGGTCCGACAGGTGGCTTCCGAAGCCGGCGTCGACACGGCGCTCATCCACTACTACTTCGGCGCCAAGCGTGAGCTGTTCGACAGCGTGTTCGCCCGCAGGGCCGAGATCCTCAACGACGAGCGAGTGGCGGCGATGCGGGCCTACGCCGAAGCTCACCTCGAGACCATGACGCCCGAGGGTATCATCGGCGCCTTCATAGATCCTCTGATCCAGCGCTCGATGACGAACGATGAAGGCTGGACGAACTATTTCCGGCTGGTGGCGCTGGTGAACAACACGCCCGCGTGGGGCGGCGAGACCATGCATCGCTTCTTCGATCCCGTGGTCCACCAGCTGGTGGACATGCTGAAGATGGCGCTGCCGGGCGCCGAGCTGCGAGACCTCTACTGGGGCTATCAGTTCCTCACTGGGGCGATGATGCTGACCCTCTCCGAGACCGGACGCATCGACCAGCTGTCGGACGGCCTGTGCCGGTCGACCGACCTGGAGGCTGTGCGCGACCGGCTCTATGCGTGGTGTGCGGCCGGCCTGACCGAGGTTGTGCGCCGCCGGCTCTGATCGCGCAGGGCAGCTACTGTGCCATAAATTCATCACCCGCTTAAAATGTGCCGCGCCGGTCGCTCCAGCCCCTGGCGGATCGCGCGCGAATGGCTCAGAAGGTTCTTCAATTCACTAGTCAGTGAAAATGTGCGGCGCCGCTCCGGCCATCGGGGCAGGTCGGCGCTGGGAGGAAGAACATGAAAAGCTTCGTGAAAGCCGCCCTCCTTGCGGGCGCCGCCTGGTCCGTCGTTCCCACGCTCGCGTTCGCTCAGGCCGCCGAAGAGGGCGCCGGTGTCGAAGAGGTGGTGGTCACCGCCCGCCGCCGTGAGGAGAGCCTGAAGGACGTGCCGGTCGCCGTAACCGCGGTCACCGGCGAACGCTTGGCCGCCACCGGCGCCGTTGACATCACCACGCTGCAGCAGACCACCCCGAACCTCACCGTCCAGGTGGCGCGCGGTTCGAACTCGACGCTGATCTCGTTCATCCGCGGCGTCGGCCAGCAGGATCCGCTGTGGGGCTTCGAGCCCGGGGTCGGCCTCTACATCGACGACGTCTACGTCGCGCGTCCGCAGGCCGCCGTGCTCGACATCTTCGACGTTCAGCGCCTGGAGGTGCTGCGCGGTCCACAGGGCACGCTCTACGGCCGAAACACCATCGGCGGCGCGATAAAGTACGTCACCGGCAAGATCGAGGGCGACCCGCAGTTCAAGATCAAGGGCGCCTACGGATCGTACGACCAGAAGGACCTCGTCGCCTCGGCTAAGGGCCAGGTCACCGACTGGCTGGGCCTGGGCGTGACTTGGGCCACGTTCAACCGCGACGGTTTCGGCAAGAACCTGACGACCGGCGCCGAGCACTACAACAAGGACGTGGTGGCCGCCCGCGCCACCGTCGAGGTCACCCCGTCCGAGACCCTGTTCTTCCGGCTGTCGGGCGATATCGTCACCGACCGTTCGAACCCGCGTCACGGGCACCGCGAGGTCCCGGCCCTGAACGCCCTGGGCCAGCCGATCGCCGGCGGCGAGGTGCTGTCGGACATCTACGACACCCGCGCCGGCGCCGGTGACAAGAACAAGGTCGAGGCTCGCGGCGTGTCGCTGCTGGGCGAGTGGAAGGCCAGCGACACGCTGACCTTCAAGTCGATCACGGCCTATCGCGCTGGCGAGACCGAAGGCGTCATCGACTTCGACACCCTGCCGGCGTCGATTCTGGACATCCCGGCGCGCTACAACGACCACCAGTTCACCCAGGAGTTCCAGCTGCTCTACACGAGCGACCGGCTCCAGGGCGTGTTCGGCCTCTACTACCTGAACGCCACGGCGGCGGGCGCCTTCGACACCGTGCTGAGCCAGGCCAATCTGTCGATCGCCACGGCCGGCGCCGTCGACACCAAGAGCTACTCGGCCTTCGCCGACGTGAGCTATGACGTCACTGACCGCCTCTCGATCTCGCTGGGCGGCCGCTACACCAAGGACGAGAAGACCGGGCAGGTCTATCGCCAGAACTTCACCGGGCTGAAGACCCCGCTGTTCGGCAACCGCCTGGCGGTCCCCGGCCTGATCCGCTCGAACTTCGTCAGCTCCGACACCTACGAGCGGTTCACCCCGCGCGTCAGCGTGAAGTACGACATTACCGACGACGTGAACGGCTACGTCTCGTTCAGCCAGGGCTTCAAGTCGGGCGGCTTCGACATGCGGGCCGACGCGATCCTCACGCCCACCTCGGTCAATGGCTACGACCCTGAGAAGGTCGACAGCTATGAGGGTGGCCTGAAGGGCTACTTCTTCGACCGGCGCCTGTCGCTGAACACCGCGGTGTTCTATTCGAAGTACAAGGACCAGCAGATCACTCAGCAGACTCCGGTCGGCGCCTCGATCGCGTCCCAGGTGCTGAACGTCGGCAGGAGCCACATCTACGGCGCCGAGTTCGAAGGTCAGGCCAACTTCACCGAGAGCCTCTTCGCCAACTTCTCGCTGGGCTACACCAAGGCCGAATTCGACGAGTACCGGGCGCTGGATCTGACGCGAATACCTCCGGTGGTGCGCGACTTCGCCAACGAGCGGGTCTTCCAGAACACGCCGAAGTGGAACGGCTCGGTCAGCCTGACCTACAAGGCCGACTTGGGCGACAACGGCTCGATCGCCTTCATCCCGTCGGCCTCGTACCGCTCGTCGTTCAACATGTTCGAAATCCCCTCGCGCCTCGACCAGGACAGCTACTGGCTGCTGGACGCCAGCGTGGTCTGGACTTCGGCTGACGACCGCTACCGCGTCGGGCTGCACGGCAAGAACCTCGGCGACGAGGAGTATCGCATCGGCGGCTACAACTTCCCGCAGTCGGCCGGCGTCCTCTTCGGCAACTCGGTCAACGCCTACTACGGCCCGCCGCGTACCGTGAGCCTCACGGTCGAAGCGAAGTTCTAGTCGCGGCTGACGAGTGAGGGGGCTGTGCCTCCTCACTCGACCTGCTTCGCGGGCCACCTTGTCCTGCAGGGGAGAAGGGAAGGGGACATGTGATGACCCAGCGCTACCGGATCGTCGTGCTGGCGGTCCTGATCCTCGCCTACACGTTCAACTTCCTGGACCGGCAGATCCTCGGAATCCTGGCCGGGTCGATCAAGAAGGACCTTGGCCTCACCGACAGCCAGTTGGGGCTGATGGGCGGGCTGGCGTTCGCGCTGTTCTATACCGGCCTGGGCGTGCCCATCGCCGCGTGGGCCGACCGCTCGAGCCGCACCTGGATCATGACCGGGGCGCTCACGCTCTGGAGCGGCTTCACAGCCCTCTGCGGCCTGGCGACCGGCTTCTGGCAGCTGTTCCTGTGCCGGATGGGCGTCGGCGTCGGCGAAGCGGGCGGCGTGGCCCCGGCCTACTCGCTGATCAGCGACTACTTCCCCAAGGACCAGCGGGCGAGGGCGCTGGCGGCCTACTCGTTCGGCATCCCCATCGGCTCCGCGCTGGGCATCCTCTTCGGCGGGCTGATCGCAGCCACCATCGACTGGCGGGCCGCCTTCATCATCGTGGGCCTCGCCGGCGTGCTGCTGGCGCCGATCTTCCGGCTTGTGGTCAAGGAGCCGCCGCGCGAGACCCCTTTGAGCGCTCCGACGCCCGTCGTCGCCGGCCTTAAAGAGCTGCTCGCCAAGCACAGTTTCTGGCTGATCTCACTTGGCGCGGCTGCCTCGTCGGTCTGTGGCTATGGCGTTGCGTTCTGGTTGCCCAGCTTCTTCGAACGCAGCCTGGGCATGGGTCTCGTCGATCGGTCGCTGTTCCTGGGGTCGATGACCCTGGTGGGCGGCGTGATCGGCGTCTGGGCGGGCGGGGTGCTGGGCGACAGGCTTGGGCAGGCGCGGCCAGAGGCGTACCTGCTCGTGCCGGCCGCCGCGTTCCTGCTGGCGTTGCCCTGCTTCGTTCTGGCGGTGCAGGCGCAGTCGCTGGCGGTGGCGTTCGTGCTGTTCCTGATTCCGACCGGCCTGAACCTGGTGTGGCTGGGGCCTGTCATTACGGCGGTTCAGCACCTCGTCCCGGCGGCCCAGCGTTCAACCGCTTCGGCCTGTTTCCTCTTCGTGAACAACCTGATCGGGCTGGGCCTCGGCACCTGGTATTTCGGGGCCGTTTCGGATGCGCTCACCCCGCGCTTCGGGGCCGAGGCGCTGCGCTACGCCATCTACTCCGGCCTGAGCTTCTACGTCGTCAGCGCGGCGCTGTTCGCGCTCGCAGCTCGTGGCCTGAAGCGCGACTGGGTCGCCTAACCCCCATGATTTCGCTGCGATGCAACAGTCGCTGACGCAGCGACGCTTCCCTCGGCAGAGGTGAAATGACACCGGTTTCCAAAGAATTCTCGCGTCGATGATATTTTTCGCTTGCGTGCAGTGCAGCAAAGGCTCATTAGTGGTCTTGCCCTTTTGGGCGTTTCCTCCCTAATGAACTGCCGCGCCTTCGGGCGCGGCTTTTTTTTGGCCCAGCCGCGCCGTCGCGCGGCGCCTTTGCGAGTTGGTCTGGCCCGTCGGGAAGCCGTCACCCGGTGAAGCCGGCGAGGAACCACCGGCCAGCATTTTCGACATGGCGATCCGGTCGCGGTCGGTGATGTACGATGTCGCGTCGGCGCCGAGAGAGCACCCGGACGGGGTTTCGGCGGGCCGCGCCCTGACAACTCAACTACCCGAAATGGGGCGTTCACAACTCTCGCGAGCAAGGCGCTTGAGGGCCGCTGCAAGCCTTCAGGCATGGGCGCGACTCAGATCGTCGGTGGGCCGGTCCCAATGACAACTACTTGGCCAACTTGAGCAGTTCCACAGCCTCGCCGCCAGGCGCGAACCGCCGGCGACAAGCCTTGCCTTGCTTAGCAGTTCCGAGACGGCGTCGGCGCTGCAGGCGTCCAGCGCGGCGGTGTCGAATTCGACGATCTCGCACGTTTGCGGGAGCCTCGCATTGTGGCGAATTTGGCTCATAAGGGCGTCTAACCCTCTGATCGTCCGAGGGTTCCAGGTCGCATTCGACGGATGATCGCCGTTACGCCACGCGCTCGCTCCAGTTGCTTGCAATCCCCTGATCGATGGTCGAGTTTGCCACAAAAGGGGGCCCGATGATTCAGGACGAGGAGCACGGCAGAAAGCTGGCCCAGAACCTGGTGGAGCTGCTGGCGCCCTATGAGGAGGAGCTCATCCTTCTCGAACGCGAAGCCCCGGTCTTTGCTTCATTGCGGCGGGCTCTGGGCATCGCGATGGCGGAGGCCTGCTACGTGATCTCCGACCTACCATCGCCGCAGGCAAACCTGGTGCCGCCCGCGGATGATCTATCAAACCAGGAGCAGTAGGCGTTAAACCCCCCAAGTGACGCGTTTCCCCCCAGATGCGAGCTACCCAAAAAACAACAACCTGCCCCCCGCTAAGAAGACAAGAGCACCCATGGCCAATAAACCTGAAGCCGCTGCCGACCCTGTTGACGTTGCGGTAGGCGCGCGGATCCGGCTGTTGCGAAAGGTACGGGGCCTTTCCCAACAAGCCCTGGCGGAAGCCGCCGGGGTCACCTTCCAGCAGATTCAGAAGTACGAACGGGGCGCCAATCGCGTCTCGGCCTCGATGCTGACCCGCATCGCCAAGACCTTGAGCGTGCCGGTCGCCGAGATGTTCGGCGAAGCGTCGGCGTCCAGTGGCGCAGTGGACGAGGTCGCGGCCCTCCTGGCCGAACCTGGGGCCCTGGAACTCCTAAAGGCCTATGCCGGCTTACCCCGTGGCGTCTCCCGCTCGGCTCTCGTAGAGTTCGTGAGAAGTCTCCGCCAACCGAGCTGATCTATGCGCCATCGAATTCCGGGCGCGGCCGTTCTGGCCGCGCTTGCGCTTTGCGTTCCCGCCGTCGCGGCCCCAAGTGACCCCGCTGAGGCCAGGATGGTCGCTGCCGTCGAGGCCGATCACGCACGCAACGTCAAGCTGCTGGAGGCGCTGGTCCTGGTGAACTCCGGCACCATGAACCTGGCCGGTGTCGAACAGGTCGGCCGCATGCTGACCCCCGAGTTCGAGCAACTGGGCTTCACCGTCCGATGGATTCCCATGGCCAAGGTGGGCCGCGCCGGCCACCTGATCGCCACGCACAAGGGCAACGGCAAGGGCAAGCGCCTGCTGCTGATCGGCCATCTCGACACCGTGTTCGAGCCTGACAGCCCGTTTCAGGGCTGGAAGCGTAAGGGCGACATCGTCGAAGGCCCAGGCGTCGGCGACATGAAGGGCGGCGACGTCGTGATCGTCGCGGCGCTTCGGGCCATGCATGCTGCGGGCACGCTCAAGAACGCCGACATCACGGTGGTGCTGACCGGCGATGAGGAGAAGCCGGGCGAGCCGCTGGCCGAAGCTCGCGCCGACCTGATCGCCGCGGCCAAGGTCAGCGACGTGGCGCTCGACTTCGAGGGTCTGTCGCAGAGTGGCGGCCAGGACATCGGGTCGATCGCGCGTCGCTCCTCCACGTCGTGGACGATCACCGCGACGGCGAAATCCGGGCACTCGTCCGGGGTCTGCAAACCGTCGGCAGGCTGCGGCGCGATCTACGAGCTGGCGCGCATCGTCGATGCGTTCCGTCTCGAACTTCCCGAACCGAACCTGACCTACAACGTCGGCCTGATCGTAGGCGGGACGTCGGCCGAACTTAATGCTGGCGATACCGGTGGCGGCGCGACCGGCAAGCCCAACGTTATCGCCGCACAGGCGATCGCCCGAGGTGACATCCGAACCCTGTCGCCCGAACAGGAAGAGCGCGTGCGCGCGAAGATGAAAGCCATCGTGGGCCGCCATCTGGACAAGGCGCAGGCCGAGCTTGTGTTCTCGGACGACGGTTACCCGCCGATGGCGCCGACCGAAGGCAACAGGGCGCTGCTGGCCAGACTCAATGAGGTCAACACGACGCTGGGTCTGCCGCAGATGCCGGCGGGAGATCCGGCCAACCGCGGCGCGGGCGACATCTCGTTCGTCGCCTTCATCGACGGGCTGGTCGGCATGGGAATGGCCGGGGAGGGCAGCCACGCCCCAGGCGAGACCGCCGACCTCAGGAGCCTGGATCGCCAGGCCAAGCGCGCGGCGCTGCTGATGACTCGCCTGTCGAAGGAACCGCGCCCGAAGCGCTAGAAGACGTACGGGATCAACCGGACCCGCACGCGCCGCGCATAGTCGGCGTAGTCCGGCAGGGTCTTGCGTAGGTAGGCCTCCTCCATCCGGATACGCCACAGCGTGGCGGCGAGCTGTGTCACGGTCGCCAGCGCCGCCGCACTGCTGCCCAGCCAGAGCGCGCCGCCCACGAACAGCATCAGGTTCCCGGCGTAGAGCGGATGGCGGATCAGGGCGTAGACGCCGCTGTCGATCACCTGCTGGCCGGCCTGCTCATGGATGGTCGGCGCCGCGAACTGGTTCTGCCAGACGGCGGCGTGCGTCACGAAGAGCCCGCCGATCGCCGTGGCCAGTCCGAGGCCCGACACCCAGCTGGCCACGGGCGGCAGCAGGTGGAGCACGAACACGTCGAGCGGGATGAAGACCAGCCACATCGCGAGCAGGACGAGGTAGCTCATGAGTGCGATGGCATCGATCAGCGGCTGACGCTTGGCCTTGTCGGCGACGAAGCCGCCCTGACGCACCTCGAAACTCGCCGGACGATAGACCGCCATCGCGATCCGCGCTCCGATCACGAAGACGCACAGCAAACCCATGAAGGCGAGGCCCTGGGGCCACAGCCAAGTCCCGCCGGGGGCAAGAGCGGCCGGGAGCAAAAGCAGCACGGCCGTGGGGATCAGGAAAGCCAGCGCCGAACGCAGAGCCCTGATCGCGCGCATGGCCGCATCTCCACAACCTTTGGGAGAAGTCTACGCGGGAACACCCAGCGCTGCCAGAGCGCGCTCCTTGATAGCCTTGTAGTCGACCTTGCCGTTGGGGGCGCGGCCGATGCTGTCCACCAGCACCAGCTCGCGGGGCGCCTTGTAGCCGGCCAGCTGCGACTGGACGAAGGCCGAGAGCTCGGCCAGCGTCGGCTGGGCGTCGGCTTCGGGCTCGACGACGGCGCAGATGCGCTCGCCGAAGCGGGGATCGGCCACGCCCACGACCACGGCGTCGCGGACCGAGTCGTGGCGCTTGAGCGCTTCCTCGACCTCTTCGGGGAAGACCTTCTCGCCGCCGGTGTTGATGCAGACCGAGCCGCGGCCCAGCAGCTTCAGCGTGCCGTCGGTGTTCACCTCGGCCCAGTCGCCGGGCACGCTCCAGCGGATGCCTTCCATTACCTTGAAGGTCTTCGCCGACTTCTCCTCGTCCTTGTAGTAGCCCATGGGCAGGAAGCCGCTGACGGCCACCAGGCCGCGCTCGCCCGAGCCGGGTTCGACGCGCTTGCCATCCTCGGTGAAGACCGCGGTGTTCGGGCCCAGCATGAAGGCCGCCGTCTGGGCCTCCGCGCCGGCCGCCGAGGCCGAGGCGCCGAGGCCCACGGCTTCCGACGAGCCGAAGCTGTCGGCGATCATGGCCTGCGGTATGTGACGCAGGAGGCCCTTCTTGTTCTCGTAGCTCCACATCGAGCCCGATGAACTCATCGAGCGGACGCTGGAAAGGTCCCAGCTGCCGGGGTTGGCGTCCAACGCCTCCAGCATCGGCGTCGAGAAGGCCAGGCCCACGATGACGATGTTGGTGATCTTCAGCCGCTGGACCTCGTTCCAGAGCTCGATCGCATTGAACTTCCGGGACGGCAGGACGCAGACCGTGCCGCCGCCGTTCAGCGAGATGAAGGACGAGAACTGCCCGGTGCCGTGCATCAGCGGCGCGCAGGTCATCATGGTGGCGCGCAGGTGCTCGGGCCCGTGGATCCTTTCGATCAGCTCGGGGATCGAGGTGGCAGGCGGGATGCCCATCGCCGCGTTGCCGCCCGCGCCCAGCACCTGGAACAGGTCGTCCTGGCGCCACATCACGCCCTTCGGCATGCCGGTGGTGCCGCCGGTATACAGCAGCAGCAGATCGTCGCCCGACCGGCCCCACGGCGCGCGCACCGGCCGCTGAGCCGGAACCTTCGCGACGATGGCGTCGTAGTCGTCAGCCCATGCGGGCACGGCATGCCCGGGCTCGGCGACGGCGACCCACGCCTTCACCTTGGGCAGCTGGGGCCGGATCTTCTCGAGCAGCTCGGTGAAGCCGGCGTGGAAGACCACAGCCTCGGCGTCGGCGTTGTCGAAGAGGTAGCGCACCTCCTCGGGACCATAGCGATAGTTGGTGTTCACCGGCGCGAACCCGCCCTTGAAGGCGGCGAAGTAGCTCTCGAGGTACTCAGGCCCATTGTACAGATAACCTGCGACCTTGGCCTGGTGGCCCATGCCCTTGGCGATGAAGTGCGCGGCGAGAGCATCGGCGCGGGCGTCGAACTCGGCCCAGCTGATCACCCGGTCAGCCTGGATCAGCGCGGGCCGCTCCGGCTGACTCGCCGCGATAGCCTCCCATACGTCCGCCACGGTCCAAGCCATCGTCACGCCTCCCACTCTAGTCTTGTCGTTTGGACGAAAGTGGAGGCCTGCCGCGGGGGTAAGTCAAACGACGGCTGGTTTCAGGCTCGCAATGCGCGGATCAGACGGGCAGGGCGGTGGTGTACTTGATCTGCTCCATAGCGAACGCCGAGGAGACATCCGACAGCGGCACGGCGGCGATCAGGCGCTTGTAGAAGGCGTCGTACGCGGCGATGTCCTTGACCAGCACTTTCAGCAGATAGTCCGTGTCGCCCGACAGGCGGTAGAACTCGACCACCTCGGGCATCGATGCGGCCGCCTTGGCGAAAGCGTCCAGCCACTCGGCGTCGTGACGGCTGGTGCGCACCGAGACGAACACCACCAGGCCCAGGTCCAGCTTCTCCCGCGCGAGCAGGGCGACGCGGCGGGTAATCACCCCGGCGTCTGTCAGCCGCTTCACCCGTTTCCAGCAGGGGGTCTGCGACAGGCCAACGTGCAGGGCCAGATCGGCGATCGGAACCGTCGCGTCGCGCTGCAGTTCGCGCAGGATGCGACGATCGATGGGATCCAGAACGATTTCCATGGGTCAGCCCCTCCTTGGAGAACGGAATTCTACAGGGAGCTGCGCCAGTGGCCAGACCTATGTCTTCCGGCGCACCTGGAGGCCGCTGGGGTCCACCGGCACGCCGTGCACCACGACGTTGTGCGTGTGGGCCAGTTGGTGCAGGGCGAACGCCGTCGTCATGGCGCCCACCCGGCCCTGTGCGTCCTCGGCGGCGTTCACCGCCTCCTTGGCCAGCTTCAGGGCGAAGAGGGGCTTGGCGGCGATCCGGATCGCTAGCGCCAGCGTGAACGCGGCCAGGTCTCCGGCCGGCACGACATGGTTCACCATCCCCAACGCCTTCGCCTCCTGGGCGGTCAGCCAGTCGGCGGTGAACAGGAGTTCCTTCGCCTTGCGCGGCCCCAGTTCCCAGGGATGGGCGAAATACTCCACGCCGCCAACGCCCATGCCGACCGTGTTGTCGCAGAAGGCGGCGTCGTCGCTGGCCACGATCAGGTCGCAGGGCCAGGCCAGCATCAGTCCGCCCGAAATGCACTTGCCCTGCACCTGGGCGATGGTGGGCTTGGGAATGTTGCGCCACCGCTCGGAGAGGCCGAGATAGATCTCCTTCTCCCGCGCCATCCGCCCTTCGGCGCCCGCACAGCCGAAGCCGCACCAGGTTCCGACCAGGTCGAAGGGCGACATCTGCTCGGCGATCGAGCCGCCCTCGCGCAGGTCGTGGCCGGACGAGAAATGCGGCCCGGCGGCGGCCAGGATGATCACCTTCACCGTGTCGTCCTGCGCGGCGCGGTCGAAGGCGTTGTTCAAGGCGTAGAGCAGGCTGGTGTCCTGGGCATTGCGGCTTTCGGGCCGGTTCAGGACGATGCGGACGATGTGGTCAGCGGGCGTCTCGTACAGGATCGGTGTATCGGACATCGTGGCGGCCCTCCCTTTGCCCGGACGCTAGCCCCCTGCCGCCAGGGAGGGCTAGTGGCCGGCAGGCGTCGACGGTCCTCCGACGGGGGCGGGCTTGGCGAACGGCACGATCAGCAGCGCGCCGGCGAACAGCATGGCCATCAGCAGGTAGGTGTCGGAGAAGGCCAGGGTCAGCGCCTCGCGGCCCAGAACCCGGCCCATCAACCCGTCGGCGATCTGTCCCGCCCGCGCGGCGTCGGGCGTCCACTGCAAGGCCATCTGCGTCAGCCCCCGGACCGTCTCGCCCGCGCGCTGGGGCTGCTCGCCCACGGCGGCCGACAGGCTGTTCACGTGGGCGCGGGTAAAGTCGATCAGCCAGGTGTTCACGACGGCGATGCCGATCGCGCCGCCGAGGTTGCGCATCAGGTTGAAGAGGCCTGAGGCGTACGGAAGCTGGTCGGGTGGCACGCCGTTCAGCGCCATGCTCACCGCCGGCACGATGCAGAGCAGCATGGCCAGCCCGCGCATCACCTGCGGCCAGAACAGATCCCAGAAGCCCCACTCCGGGGTGACGTTCGAGAACATCCAGAGCGAGAGGGCGAACATCGAGAACCCGACTGCGATGACATAACGCCCGTCCACCTTGGTCGAGAGCCGGGCCGCGATCGGTGCGGTGATGGTCATGGCGACGCCGGTGACGAACACCGTGGTCCCGATCTGCAGGCTGGAGAACTCGCGCACCCGGCCCAGGTAGACGGGCGTCAGGTAGGTGGCCGCATACAGCCCAAAGCCGATCACAAGGTTCAGCACGCAGGCCATCGCGAAGGTGGGCCGCAGGAACGGCGTCAGCTTCACGACCGGCATCGTCGAGAAGAACGTGCGCTCGAAGAAGACGACCGCGCCCACGAACGAGATCCAGGCGGCGGCCAGCACCGCGTCGTCGTTGAACCACTCGTGCCGCGGGCCTTCCTCCAGCACGTATTGCAATCCGCCCAGGAAGACCGCCAGCGAAGCCACGTGCAGCCAGTCGATCCGGCGCAGCATCCGGGGATTGGCGCTGTCCACCTTGCCCAGGAGCGGGAAGAGCAGGGTGACCGCCACGCCGGGCACGATGTTCATGAAGAACAGCCACCGCCAGTCGACATACTCGGTGATCAGCCCGCCCACGCTGGGCCCGAGGGTGGGCGCCAGCGTCGAGACCATGCCCAGGATGGCCGGGACCGCCGCGCGCTTGGGCCCGTCGAACAGCACGAAGCCCGTGGCGAACACCAGCGGCACCATGGCGCCGCCCGTGAACCCCTGGATCGCCCGGAACGCGATCATCGAGTTGATGTCCCAGGCGAGGCCGCAGAGCAGGCTCGAGAGGGTGAAGAGACCGGCCGAGGCCGTGAACAGCCATCGCGTCGAGATCGCCTGGCTGAGGAACGCCGCTAGCGGGATCATGACGATCTCGGCCATCAGGTACGAGGTCTGAACCCAGGCGATCTCGTCGGGGCCGGCGTTCAGGCCCGCCTGGATCGAGTTCAGCGACGCCGCGACGATCTGGATGTCGAGCAGCGCCATGAACTGCCCGAACGCCATGATCGCGAAGATCAAGAGCTTGCGGCCCTCGGGCAGGCTGGCGGCGGAAGGCGGGCCTGCGGCGGTCGATGCGGCGGTCATGGTCTTGCGTTCCGGCGGCGGGCGCTTAATATGATAATCATCATATAACGATGTGAAACGCCATGCGCTACAGCGAGACGCACAAGGAAGAGACCCGGCGGAAGGTGCTGAAGGCCGCCGCCACAGCGGTTCGGGCCAAGGGTCCCGACGGTGTCGGCGTGGCCGAGATCATGGCGCATGCGGGCCTGACCCACGGCGGCTTCTACGCCCACTTTCCAAACAAGGAGGCGTTGGTCGCCGCCGCCATCACTGAGGCCTTCGACCAGAGCGGCCGCCGCTTCGCCAGGCTGACCGAGGGGATGAGCGGGCCCGAGGCGCTCTCCGCCTTCGTCGACATCTATGTGACGCGCGAGCATCGCGACCATCCCGAGCGGGGATGCCCGATAGCAGCCCTATCCAGCGAACTGCCTCGCCAGAGCGCGGCGGTGAGGTCGGCGTACGAACGTGGCGTTCTGAACCTGATCGGTCGCGTCGCACGCTGGCTGCCGGACGAACGAAAGGCCGACGCCGCCTCGCTTGTGGCCGAAATGGCCGGGTCGGTCGTCGTGTCGCGCGCCATCTCGGATCCCGAGGCGGCCGAGCGCCTGCTGGCCGATGCGCGGCGCAACCTGAAACTCCGCATGGGGATCCCGCAATGAACGCCGTCACGCCACCCGCCGAGCTGTCGGGCCTGGAACAGTTGCGCGCCGCCTTCGATCCCGAGCGGCCCGAGCGTGCGCCGGGTATTGGCAAGACGCTGGGCTTCACGGCTATCGAGATCGAGGAAGGGCGCGTCGTGTTCGGCGGCCACCCCGACGAGAGCGTCTACAACCCCATTGGGACCGTGCATGGGGGCTATGCGGCGACGCTGTTGGACTCCGCGGTCGGCTGCGCGGTGCACTCTGCGCTAAAGGCGGGGCAGGGCTACACGACGCTGGAGCTGAAGGTCGCCTACCACCGTCCGATGACCAAGAACACGGGCCCGGTCCGCGCCGAAGGCCGTGTCGTGCAACTGGGCCGCCGTGCGGCCTTCGCCGAGGGCCGCCTGGTGGACGAGCGGGGTCGGCTCTACGCCACCGCGACGTCGACCCTGCTGGTGTTCGAGCGATGAAGATGGAGACGATCGAGACCGGGGCGCCGGTCAAGCCCAGGCGGAGGCTCCCGCCGCGGGGCGTTCTGGTGCTGGCGGCCGCACTGGTCGTGGGCGGGGGCGGCTATGCCTACATCCACGCGGCCAAGGGTTCGGCCGTGACCGACAACGCCTATGTCCGCACAGATGTGACAGTGGTGGCGCCGCGCGTTCGGGGCCACGTCGTCGAAGTGTTGGTGGCCGACAACCAGCCGGTGAAGGCGGGCCAGGTGCTGGTGCGGCTGGACCCCGCAGAGTACGCCGCCCGCGCCGCCGCCGCCGAGGGTGATGTCGCCCTGGCCGAGGCGGCGGCCGCCGCCGCGGAAGCTGTATTGACCAGGCTCAGCGCCGACGAGGCCGTCGCCGTGGCCCAGGTGCGCGAGGCCGAGACCGGCATCCGCGCCGCCGACGCCGAGGTGGCTCGCGCCCGCGCCGACTGGGGTCGCTACGAAGCTTTGCTCAAGACGGGCTACGCCCCCCGGCGCGACGCCGACCGCGTCGAGACCCAGGCGGTAGCCGCTGCGGCCGCCGCCGAGCGGACCCGCGCGGAGCTGGCCGTCAACCGCAGCCGGCTGGAGGCTACGTCGGGCCGCCGGGCTGAACTGGTCGCGGCGGTCGCCCAGGCCCACGCCCAGCGCGCCAAGGCCGTCGCTGCCCTCGATCTGGCCCGCCAGGACGCCGACCACGCCTTGATCCGCGCGCCCGTCAACGGGGTGGTGGGGGATCGCCAGGCCAACGTGGGCGACTATGTCCAGCCGGGCTCGCGGCTGCTGGTCGTCAACCCGCTGGATCGGCTCTACGTCACTGCGAACTTCAAGGAGACGCAGACCGCCCGCATGCTGGGCGGCCAGCCGGCCAAGGTGAAGGTCGACGCCCTGCCGGGCGTGATCCTCAAGGCCCACATCGACAGTTTCGCGCCGGGCACGGGTTCGCAATTCGCGCTGCTGCCGTTCGAGCCTGGCGTCGGGAACTTCACCAAGATCGTTCAACGCGTTCCGGTTCGCCTGCGCTTCGATCCCGGGCAGCCGGAGGTGGCCAAGCTCCGCCCTGGCCTGTCGGCGAAAGTGACGGTCGATCTCCAAGGCGGCGGCTAGCGGGGGCCCCAGCAAATCTGAACTCGCTGCGAGACTTTAGAATTATTCCTATAAAATTAGTAGGAATAACGTGGGCGTATGGTTGAAGCCCGCATTGAGATCGAGCTGGAAGACGGCGTCCTCGACGCCTTCGTCGCCTGCCCCGTCACCCCCGGCCGCAAGGCACCGATCCTTCTGCTGCCAGACCGCCATGGACTCTCGGCAGAGGTGGAAACCACGGCCCGGCGCCTATCCGCCCACAGTTATTTTGTGCTCGCCCCCGATTTGTCGGGGCAGCCCGCGGAGGATCGGAGGGACGCAGCAGCGGCGTGCCTCGACCATCTGGCGGACGAGCGACGGGTGGATGACACCCGGGTCGGCGTGCTGGGGTTCGGGCCGGGCGCAAACCTCGCCATGAGCCTGGCGGCTGCCCGGGCTGAGCGGGTCGCCGCCGTCGGCGCGTATGGCGGACGCGGCCTCGGGCCGCGGAGTGCCCGGGAGATTGCCAGTCGAATCAACGGTATAGTGAGAATTGGCTATGCCGTAGGCCATGTCCCACCGCGGTTGGGCGTCCTGGAGGGCGCGCTGTGCGAAGCGGGCGTCGACTTCGACATAGAAGTTTACGACCAGGAGCCGGACTGGCCCGAACTCCTGGACTTCTTCGCTCGGACGCTGGCCGCGCCGACTGCCGGTGCGTCACTTGCTGCGCAGGGGAGCCGCGCCGCGTGCAACCCGTAGGCGCCTGAGATGACTTATCTTCAGTAGCGCAAGGCGTGCGCCGCGTTAGGATGCGTCAAGCGACTCAGTCCTGGCGACCCCCGCCGGGAAGTCGCGCCAACATCACTAGCTGGGGGAGCCCATGGCCACTGGTAAGAACACGAACGCCCTGCAGAAGCCGCTGACGCCCTCAGCCGAATTGGCCGCTGTCGTTGGCGCAGGCCAGCTTTCGCGCGGCGAAACCGTGTCGAAGATCTGGGAATACATCAAGAAGAACAACCTGCAGAATCCCGCCAACAAGCGCGAGATCCTGGCCGACGCCAAGCTGAAGCCTGTCTTCGACGGCAAGGACAAGGTCAGCATGTTCGAAATGAACAAGCATCTGGCGAAGCATCTGAAGTAGGACGCAAGCCTTGGCGCCTCGGGCGCCAGGCGCAGGTTCTTCGTTGAGAACGGAAGACCCCGCGGGCCGCTCGCCTCGCGGGGTCTTTTCGTCAGGGCTCTCGCAATTCGTCACCGTTCGTGACCGGCGTGCGTCTTCACTTTCGGGTCGGAGCCAGACATAAGGGCCGACCCGCGCGACCGGGCCAGAACGCCTTCACCCAGAACGCCTTCCACGGACGCCTTCGTGACCTCTCCCACCCGAGCCATCATCCTCGCCGCCGGCCAGGGCAAGCGCCTGCTGCCGCTGACCGAGGCCCGGCCGAAATGCCTGATCGAGCTGTCGGGCCGCTCGCTGCTGGCCTGGCAGCTGCTGCGTTTGCAGGCTGCGGGGGTCGAGGAGACGGTGATCGTCACCGGCTTCCGGGCTGACGCCGTCGAGGCCGAGGTCGCCGCCCTGGGGCTGGCGATGCCCGTGCGGCTCGAGTTCAACCCGTTCTACACCGTGTCGGACAACACCGCGTCCTGCTGGATCGTGCGGCGGGAGTTCGATCGCCAGGTGCTGGTGCTGAATGGCGACACCCTGTTCGGCCCCGGCGTGGCCGAGAGGCTGCTCGCGGCGCCGCCGGCCGAGATAACGGTCACGATCGATCGCAAGCCCGCCTACGACGCCGACGACATGAAGGTGCTGACCGAGCACGGCCGCCTCGTCGCCATCGGCAAGACCATCGAGGCCTACGACGCCGAGAGCATCGGCTTCCTGCGCTTCTCGGTCGAAGGCGCGGCCAAGTTCCGCGACGGCGTCGAGAAGGTGCTTCAGACCCCGGAGGGACTGCGCCGCTGGTACCTGTCGGTCATCGATGAGCTGGCCCGCTCGGGCGTCGACGTGAAGGTCGCATCGGTCGAGGGGCTCGAGTGGGGCGAGATGGACTTCCCGCAGGACGTCGACAACCTGACCCGGCTCTCCTCGGGCTGGACCCTCTAGAGATCGGTCTGGGTCCGACCGACGATCTCGCGCACCAGGTCGAGGTCGGCGGGCTTGTCCACATCGACCGAGGCCAGGCCGTAGGGCGTCACCACGATGGCGGCGCGGACGCCGGCCACTTCGCCCAGGCGCTGGGCCGCAGCGCGCAGGGCCAGCTGGCGGGTGATAAAGCGCAGCAGCATGCGCGGGCCCAGGATCCAGGCCATCCGCCAGGGCCGCTTGCGCTCGGCCTCGACGCGCTTCCACAGGTCGAGGATGCCCAGCGCCCGGTCGTTGGCCAGCCAGAACAGGTTGCAGCCCGACCAGTGGCCATCGGCCAGCTTCAGCCAGGTGCGCTTGGTGCTGGGCGCGGCGGCCTCGACCGTGTTGCGCTTGGCCACCAGGACGGCCACGTCGGCGTCTCCGGGTGTCTCGGAGATGAAACGCTGGATCCAGGCCGGTTCAAGCAGGGCGTGGTCGGCGGTGGTGACGAGCAGGGGCGTGCCCAGCTGCTGCGCCGCGCGTTCGACGCTGAGGCTGGGGCCAGCGGCCTCCTCCAGGGCGACAGCGCCCAGGCGGGCGATCTCGGCGCGGACCTCGGGATGGCTGGAGATCACCGCCACCTCGCTCGCGCCGGCGGCGCGGACGGCGGTCACCACGCGGGCCAGCAGGGTCTCGCCGTCGAGTCGGATCAGGGCCTTGTGGGCGACGCCGGCATACGTCGCGACGGGATCGACGCCGCCTCGCGATCCCGCGAGGACCAGCGCCTTGAACCCTGTCACAGCGCCTTCTCATAGACGCGATAGGTCTTGTAGACCTTGGCCCCGCCAGCGTCGCAGATCCGGCGCATGGCCATGTTGTCCTCGAGGATCCACGACAGCTCGTAGCGCTCGTAGCCCTGCTTTCGGGCGGCCTGGGCCACCGCGTCGATCAGTTGGAAGGGCAGGAGCTGGCCGCGCATCGTTCCGGCGAACTTTCGCTTCACGCCCATGAGCGGCACGCGCCCTGTCTTGGGCCCTTTCACCTTGAGGCGCCAGAGCAGCTTGGCCCAGCCGAACGGGAGGAGCTTGCCGCCGAGGTCTGCGATCGCCTCGTTGATGTTGGGCAGCAGGATCATGAAGCCCGCCGCCTCGCCGTCGATCTCGGCGAAATAGGCCAGCCTCGGGTCGAGCAGCAGCTTCATGTTGTTGGCCAGCGCCTGGGTCTCGGCGGCGGTGGTGGGCGTAAAGCCCCAGTTGTTGGACCAGGCGTCGTTGAGGATGCCGGTGAGGGTGCGGACCTCCTCGTCCAGGCGCTTCATCTCCAGGGTTCGCAGGACCACGCCGTCGGGCGCGGGTTTGCGCACCCGGCGCAGGATCGGGCCGGGCAGGTCGTCGGCGACGCTGCAGGTGTAGGCGTAGATGTCCTTGGCCTTGGCGTAGCCCTGGCCCTCGATGCGCGCGGGGATGTGGCGCGCGTCGTGGCCCATCATGAACATGGGCGGGGTGTCGTACCCCTCGACCAGGAGACCCACTTCCTCGTTGGTCGACAGGTTGACCGGGCCCTGGATGACCTTGCATCCGCGATCCTTCAGCCACGCTTCCGCGGCGGCGAAGAGGGCGGCGAAGACCTCGGGGTCGTCCTCGGCGGCGATCATGCCGAAGTGTCCGACGCCGTCCTTGGCCGTCGGGTTCAGGTGGTCGATCTGGGCGCTGATGCGGCCCACGTCGCGACCATCCTTCACCGCCAGCCAGAACTGGACGTCGGCGTGTTCGAAGAACGGGTTGCCCTTGGCGGTCAGCGCCTCGCCGCGCTCGAACATCAGGGGCGCGATGTAGTTGGGTTCGCGCGCGCCGATGCGCATGGCGACACGGATGAAGCGGTCGAGGCCGGCCTTGTCGCCGACCGGCACGATGGAGACGCCCCCCGGCATCGTCACCCTTCCAGATAGAGCAATACGGTGACCGCCAAGGCGGCGAACATGGCGGGCGCGGCCCAGGCGGCCAGGATCGGCGGCGCGGCGCCGTTCTCTCCCAGGGCGGTGAAGGCGCCGTCGAACACGAGGAACAACAGGCCCGCCGCAAGGCACTGGACGATCAGCGTGGCCCCTCCGCCTCGGAAATTGGCCATCGCTGCGGGCGCGGTGAGCAGCAGCATGACGATGCAGGCCACGGGGGCGGCCCACGCCCGCTGCAGCTGGGTGTCGTAGAAGGTGCGGGGCCTGACCGACAGGCCGCCGGCCAGCGCCCGGCTGGCCTCGGCCGGGGTGACCGAGGTCTCGCCCATGGCCAGGGTGCGGATGTCGGTGGGCGTCAGCTTGCCGGTCCAGTCCTGCGATCGCGCCGCGCCCTCGGCGACGCTGTTGGGGCCCAGGCTCTCGAAACGCGGCTCGATCAGCCGCCAGCGCTCGTTCTCGAACACGGCCGCCTGGGCGGTGGTGCGCTGGGTCAGGCGGCCGGCCTCATCGCGACGATAGATCGTCACCTTCTCCAGGCTGCGGCCGTCGGGGTCGCGGGGCACGGCCACCACGATCTCGTCGCCGACGCGGAAAGTGACCGGATCGACGATCTTGGCGGGGTCCTTGGGGGTCGACGCCTGCCACCATTCGCCCAGGCGGGCGTCGGTGCGCGGCGCAATGACGATCACGATGGCGAGCTGGGCCAGGGCGATGAGCACCGCGGCGGGGAGCGCCATCAGGGTCAGCCGATAGGCCGAGATGCCGGTCGAGCGCATGGCGGTGACCGCGCTTTCGCCGGCCAGCTTGCCGAAGGCGAAGAGACCGCCGGCCAGCACCGCCAGCGGCGCGGCCTGCTCGATCAGCCGCGGCAGGCGCAGCAGGGCGTAGTAGCCGACGCCGGCCGCGCCGAGGTCGCGGTCCAGGATGTCGGTGGTGACGTCCAGCAGGTCGAGGATCTGCAGGATGCCGATCAGCACCAGGAGCGCGGTCAGGATCCGCGTCGCCATCAGCTTCAGCAGGTAGGTCGAAAGCGTCATGCCGGCGCCCCGGCCGCGGCCTTGCGCGGACGCATGCGGGCGATGGCGGCCGAGATGTGCTCCATGGCCAGTCCGATCGGCGTCTCGCCCGGCCGCTTGCGGCTGGTGAAGAAGACCAGGAAGCAGATCGCGGCGAAGACCAGGAAGGGCGTTCCCACGGCCAGGCTCGCGGGCACGCGCCCGGTCTCCGCCAGGCCCTGGCCCAGCTGAACCATATGGTGGAAGGCCAGCAACAGAAGGCCGCCGACGATCGCGCCGGGGGCCCGGCCGCTGCGCTTGGCCGCCATGCCCAGCGGCACCGCCAGCAGGGGCAAGAGCAGCAGGCCGAACGCCCGGGCCAGGCGGCCGTAGAGTTCGCCCTTCAGCGTCTCCTTGGGCAGGGTCGAGCGGTTGGAGTTGGCCTGGTTCCACAGCTCGAACAGGGTCAGCTCGCGCTCGTCGCCGCCGCGAGCCCGCAGCAGCTTGGCGGGGCCGGTCATCGGCAGCTGCATCGTGAAGGAGTCGAAGCGCAACACCTGGGGATGTCCCTCGGCGTTGAAGCGCAGTTGCTGGCCGTTCCGCAGCTCGAGCCGCACGTTGGCGTTGTCGGCGGTGCGGCGGATCTCGGCCATGCTGGCGGTGGTGACCTCCTCGCGGCCCTTCTCGTCGATCCGCCGGATGAAGATCCGCTCCAGCCGCTGGCCGGCGGGGTCGGCCGCGTCGGTGGTGACGGTGAGGTCCTTGGAGGGGATCAGGATCGTCTCGGCGGGCACCAGCCCGTTCCAGCCGGCGTTCTGCGCGGTGTGCAGGACGGCGCGATAGGCATAGCGGCTGTAGGGCTGCAGGAAGCCGAAGACGAGCAGGCTGACGGCCGTCAACGCCGCCGCCAGGCACAGGTAGGGCGCGGCCAGCCGGGTCAGCGAGACGCCGGCGGCCAGCAGGGCGTCCACCTCGGACGACTGGTTCATCCGGTTCACGACCACGACCAGCGCCAGGAAGAAGGCGGCGGGCAGGGTGAGGCCGACGTAGTGGGGCACCAGGTTGACGGCCAGCTGGGCCACGAAACCGAACCGGTCCGACGAGGCGGCCAGCATGTCGAGCAAACGCAGGGTGCGCTCCAGCAGGAGCGCGATCAGGGTCACCCCGGTCGCGCCCACCATGGGCCAGAAGGCCAGGCGGAGCAGGTAGCGGTCGATGAGACTCAAGCGGTCCCCCCAAGGACGCCCGGGATGGACGGGGCGGTCATGCCCGCCAGCGGGCGGCGAATTCGGCGGCCATCGCCTTGGCCTCCTCCTCGCTCAGTGCGACGTGCGACGCAAGCTGCGGCTGGCCCGGCCAGCCCGCATCCGCGAAGGTGTGGCCGCCATGCCGCCGTTCGCCCTCGTAGCGGGGCAGGACGTGGAAGTGGACGTCGGGGTCGACCATCATCAGCATCAGGTAGTTGATGCGCTCGTAGGCGACCGTGTGGCGGAGCAGGGCCTCGATGCCGTCCACGGCCGTCTTGAGGTCGGCGAAGGCGCCGGCCGAGAGGTCGGAGAAGGCCTTGGCGTCCTCCTTGCAGACCAGCACCAGCGATCCGTAGGTGGGCTGCTGCGGGCGCACCAGCACCAGCCAGTGGGGCGTTTCCGCCACCAGGGTGTCAGGGAAGCCGAACTTGCGGGCCGTCGGGTTGGTCACGACTTGTCCATGGGAATCCGCGGCCGCGCCGCCGCGCCATCATAGGGAGACGGTCACCGGGGTGGAAGCGCGAAGGGGAGGGATCCAGTGCTCGAAGGGTGAGGCCATGCGCGCCGCAGGCGCTGTCAGAATTTAACCACGGATTTCACGGATGGGCGCCGTGCCGGGATATGCGCCGGGCTTGGTCTGACAATCCGTGAAATCGGTGAAATCGGTGGTTTGAGAGCGCGCTTCGCGCGGAACGGCGGACCAGCACGGACGTGGGCCGGTCGCGGGGTGGCCGGCGAGGGTTGTGCGCGCGGCGGCCGCTGCTTGTTGGACCACGAATCACACGAACCACACGAACCACACGAACGGGGCGGGTCTCTGCTGGCCGCGAAGCGGCGACTGTCGTGAGTGCGGAGGACGCGGAGGGGATGGC
>FWWL01000286.1_pt1 | contig 146252 bp, 126 predicted proteins | sample 2228331 | NCBI WGS metagenome assembly FWWL01 (sample SAMEA103939775, study PRJEB20133) | metagenome | reverse complement strand
TAATTATGGTACAATTAATAAAAAGGTTATAAATTACTATATAGTTGCTAATAAATCAATTTAATATTTTGATTAATATTTTGATATTTTCTGTCCTGGACGGTGTTAGATCGCTGGCAAAATTAGAGATTTCGCGGCGGATTGCTGTTTGTCACCGAGAAAGGGCGCGGATTTTGCTACTATTAATGAACCAGAATTCAACCGAAAGGTGACTTGATTATGCCAAAAGGATTTCGCTCGCCGGTAGTGCTAATTATTTTAGATGGCTGGGGCTACCGCGAATCAAAAGATGGAAACGCTATTGCCACTGGTCATACTCCGGTGATGGATAGCCTTTGGGAAACCTATCCCAGAACCTTAATTCATACTTCGGGAAAAGCCGTGGGTTTACCCGCTGGTCAAATGGGAAATTCCGAAGTGGGTCATATCAATATCGGTGCGGGAAGAGTCGTTAAGCAAGAGTTAATGCGAATCACCGATGCGGTAGAAGATGGTTCTCTGCTACAGAACCCCGCATTGGTGAAGTTATGCGCTGAAGTGCGATCGCGCCAGGGCAAACTGCATTTAATTGGCTTATGTTCTGATGGCGGCGTGCATTCTCATTTGAGCCACCTGTTCGGATTACTCCGACTAGCCAAAGCGGAAAACATTTCTGATGTCTGCATTCATGCGATTACCGATGGTCGAGATACCCCGCCTAATTCTGGGGTTTCATATATAGAACAAATCGATCAGGCGATCGCGGAGATAGGCGTCGGTAAAATTGCCACAATTGCGGGTCGCTATTATGCAATGGATCGCGATCGCCGTTGGGATCGGGTCAAACAGGCTTATGATATCTTAACCACTGATGGGCCTGGCAATGGAATGTCGGCGGCTGAAGTCCTCAAAGCATCTTACGCCGAAGATATCACCGATGAGTTTATCAACCCCACCCGGATTACCAATGGGGCAGTAGAACCGGGAGACGGAGTTATTTTCTATAACTTCCGCCCCGATCGCTCCAGACAACTGTCTTGGGCGTTTATGAGTCCTAATTTTAACGGCTTTGAACGGGAGCAAATTCAGCCCCTATCATTTGTCACCTTCACCCAATACGATCCAGATTTGCCGGTGATGGTGGCGTTTGAACCGCAGAACCTCAACAATATCCTAGGCCAAGTGATCGCCGCTCGCGGTCTGCGGCAGCTACGCACGGCGGAAACGGAAAAATATGCTCACGTGACTTATTTCTTCAATGGCGGTTTAGAAGAACCGTTCCCGGGGGAAGACCGCCAGCTAATTCCATCGCCAATGGTGGCTACTTACGACCAGCAGCCCGAAATGTCCGCTGAAGAAGTCACCGATACCGCGATCGCTGCTCTGCAAAAAGGCGTCTATTCTTTAGTGGTGATGAACTATGCCAACCCAGATATGGTGGGTCACACGGGCATAATGGATGCGGCGATTAAAGCGGTGGAAGCCGTAGATCGTTGTTTGGGAAGGCTGCTAGAGGCGATCAGCAAAGTCGGCGGTACGGCAATAATTACCGCTGACCACGGCAATGCAGAGTTAATGTGGGACGAAAACGGTCAACCCTGGACAGCCCACACCACCAATCCCGTCCCCTTAATCCTGATCGAAGGCGAAGGGGCGAAAATCCCTGGACATGGCAACCGAGTCAAACTGCGGGAAGGTGGTTGTCTGGCAGATATCGCTCCCACCATCCTGGATATTATGCAAATCCCCCAACCGCCAGAAATGACAGGTCGCTCTTTAATTGAACCCGCTGAGATAGAAATTCTGCCCTCACGTCAGCCTGTCCCCTTATCTGTCTAGGCTGTGTCTAGATCAATCCCGCCGGGAATCATGCGATCGCTTCCCCATAGTCTTCCCATAATCGTATAATGCGATCGCCCCGGGTTTTCACCAACATAAATTCATCAACATACATCAACATAAATTTCGTTAGGTTTTCTCCATGACGGTTAACTCTTTTCTAGAAGTGATTTGGACGATTTCGGCCTTTGGGCTGATTGTCTTGGTTCTACTACATAGCCCCAAAGGTGATGGCATTGGTGGAATTGGCGGACAAGCCCAACTTTTTACCAGCAGCAAAAGCGCCGAAACTACCTTAAATCGGGTTACTTGGACTTTTGCCGTCCTGTTTATGGGTTTAACGATTATTCTCAGTGCCGGTTGGCTTGGTTAAAGCGATCGCTTTACCAGCCCCGTAGCAGTTTAACTCTTTTGATCATACCCCTGAACAGTTATCGCCAGGAAAAAGTCGCCAGGAAAAATATTTCCCCTTTGCCGTCTGGGTGAGGGGGTATTTTTTTATTGATGCCCTACTAGAGATTCCCATCATCCCCGCTTGCCGGGGAATGTGTCCATAAATGTGTCCATAAAGGTGAGGAGCAAACTAATCTAATCCCCAGGCCAAACTATGAAAAAGTCTAAATTACCCCAAAAATTACCCAAACACCTAGCTTGGCTCATTTTAACTTGGCTAACTGTTTTATCTGTAATCTTGACAACCCATCCCATCATTGCCAAAAACTCATTCAACAATTCACCCATTCAAACCAACCTAATCAACCATTTGCCAAAAACTGCATCAGACTCAGCATCAGACGCAGCATCAGACCCAGAAAATATCCTGCCCAAACCGCATCCTTTGCCAGAAACCTTGCAGCAGTGGCAAGACTCCAGCGGCGATTATTTCTCAGAAATTGAATCGATTTCATCCGTAGGCTACCTGATTTGGTCGCAATTTCCCGTCACCGTCTACATTCAAACCCCAACAATGGAACAGTTAGAAACTTTTCAAGGCAAAAGCCTGCAAACTTGGGCGAATTTTGTCTCCCAAGCCGTTGCCGAATGGAGCGTTTATTTTCCCTTAAAAATAGTTGACGATCCAGAAACCGCCGATATCACCATTTGGCGGCGTCGCCCCGGTCTACGACTTTCAGAAACCGGGGAAATTCTGCCAGCACGAGCGGCAGAAGCTAGTTATCAATTATATCATATATTTCTACAAAAATCAGATAACTTAACAGAAAAATCAACCAAAATTTTAGCCCATAAATTCACCATTTTACTGAGTCCCACCCAAACAGGTTCATATATCCAATCAGCGGCCAAACATGAACTCGGTCATGCCTTGGGCATTTGGGGACATAGCCCCCTAGAAACCGATGTCATGTACTTGGCTCAGGTGAGAAACCCGCCGCCAATTTCCCCGCGAGATATCAATACGTTGAAGCGCATTTATCAGCAACCAACCTATCTCGGATGGCCGATTAGATAAAACCATTAACTAAAACTGGTTCATTGATTATATTTATATTATATTTATTATTTTATTTCTGATTTATTTAATTTTAAATTAAACACTTGAACAGCCAGATGATCAGCCAGCGAAATTTGCTTGAGATTAACTAAAAAGTGGGCTTTTAGCCCACCATATTTTCTACTCAGGTAATTCGCCAAATTGTTGCCGATAGCGAGCTAATTGGGCTTCAATTTCTTCTCGCAGTTGGCGTTCTTGTTCCGCTCGCTGGCGTTCTTGTTCCGCCCGTTGGCGTTCGGTTTCCGCTTGAGACTTGGCTTGCTCAAGGGCAGTCGCTAATTCCGAGGGAATTAACAATTTTTCTCCGGTATCCAGGCGATAGAAACCAATCAATTTGTCTTCTACTGCTAACCGGAGTTTCAACGGTTCACTCAGATTATCGGTAATCAGTTCATAAGTTTCTCCCCGGAGACGATAACCCTGTAATTTCTCGGGAATCCATTGTCCTTTGGGGTCAAATAGCCAGTATTCTTTGACCTCTAATTGGGCATACAAGTCTTTTTTGAAAATTAAATCCTCATCTTTGGTTCCGGGGGAGGTAATTTCAAAAATTACCGCCGGTACTTGTTTTTCTTCCCAGATTTTATAGTTATCTCTGCCTCCGGGTGCTACATTAAAAATTACCATCACATCTGGGGCGATGCGTAGTTTGGGAAAGCCTTGGGAGTAGTAAAGAAATTGGTTGCCTAATACGGTGGCTTGTTGCCCGGTGAGGTATTGTCTTAATACTTCTAAGGTAATCAGAATTGCATATAAGTGGTCGTAAGTTTCTGCCACGGGTTTACCATCTGAACTAGGGTAAATGATTTCCGGGGTTGATTCGTTGGTTGATTCGCTGGTGGTTTTGGTACTGGATTGGGTCGCTAAAATTGCTGTCATATTTTTGGCCGATCCTGATGATTGGCGATGATTTCGCGTTTATACCCTTTTAAAGGAATCATCTAACATTATACATCAATTTTTTATAGATTATTTTTTTGCCGTAATGCTGACATAAAAAATTATTGAATTAATTTAACTTGGCTCAAAATTAGGTTGATTAGTATTTATTTGGGGTTGTATGTTGTAGAATTGATAGAGATAATCTTGATTTACAAATTACCGCAGTTAAGTCGCAAGGAGTTAGAAGCAATGTTTGGTTTAGAGGATTTAAAAAAGAACCGCTATTTTCAAGATGTGGCAGCGGACTATAAGGTAGAAGGCAAGCTAGAAGGCAAGCTAGAAACTGTCCCCTTATTATTGCGGATTGACTGGAGAACGGAGCGCACAAAGTCTAGGGCTAGACCTTGAGTTAGTGAAAACAGTGGCTAAAAATTAGTCCGGTGCTAATTCTAATCAAAACTAAATGAAAACTAATCAACCGGCAGGATAAAAGCCAAAATGATGTGCGATGATATGGCGATGATATGCGATCGCTTCCTGAAATAAGAAACCTGGGATGGGAAACCGGGTTTCTGCGATCGCATTTCCATCAACACTAAGATTAATTAAAGAAACCCGGCTTCTGTCTGTGAGATAATAAATGGGCACATATATTAATCGATTGATTCGGATATGTCTTCACCTTCAGGCAAAACAGAACAGCCCGAAATGCTTTATTTACCGCGCACCAGCGAGTCTGAGCAACTCAAGAAAATTCGCCACACCGCCTCTCACGTGATGGCAATGGCGGTGCAAAGGCTATTTCCCCACGCGCAAGTAACTATTGGGCCGTGGATTGATTATGGTTTCTATTATGATTTTGACAATCCCGAACCCTTCACGGAAGCTGACCTGAAAGCCATTAAACAAGAAATGACCAAGATTATTAAGAAAAAATTGCCGGTCATTAGGGAAGAAGTCAGTCGGGAAGAAGCCCAACGTCGAATTGAGGCGCTCGACGAGCCATACAAGTTAGAAATTCTCGCGGATATTAAACAAGAGCCGATTACTATTTATCACCTGGGTGACGAATGGTGGGATTTATGCGCGGGTCCTCATGTGGAAAATACCGCCGAACTCAACCCAAAAGCGATCGCCCTGGAAAGTGTGGCGGGGGCTTATTGGCGTGGAGATGTCACTAAGCGACAGTTACAGCGGATTTATGGCACCGCTTGGGAAACTCCAGAGCAATTACAAGAATACCAACGCCGCAAGGAAGAAGCCCTGAAACGGGACCATCGTAAGTTAGGCAAAGAGTTGGGCTTATTTATTTTCGCCGATCCGGTTGGGCCTGGGCTGCCGTTGTGGACACCAAAAGGCACGATTTTGCGATCGCTTTTGGAAGATTTCCTCAAACAAGAACAACTGAAACGCGGTTATTTGCCAGTAGTAACACCGCATATTGCTCGTGTGGATTTATTCAAAATTTCTGGCCATTGGCAAAAATATAAAGAGGATATGTTCCCCATGATGGCGGAAGATGAAAAAGCCGCGATCGCCGAACAAGGTTTTGTCCTCAAACCGATGAACTGCCCCTTCCATATTCAAATATACAAAAGTGAATTGCGGTCCTATCGCGATTTGCCCATGCGGTTAGCAGAATTTGGCACAGTTTACCGCTATGAACAATCGGGAGAATTAGGCGGTTTGACACGGGTACGGGGCTTTACGGTGGATGACTCTCACTTATTTGTCACTCCAGAACAGTTGGAAGGGGAATTTTTAGCCGTTGTCGATTTAATCTTATCAGTCTTTAAGAGTCTGCAACTGAAGAATTTTAAGGCTCGTTTAAGTTTCCGTGACCCGGATTCTGATAAATATATTGGTTCGGATGAAGTGTGGCAAAAAGCGGAAAATGCTATCCGTCATGCGGTGACAACTTTGGGGATGGAATATTTTGAAGCCCCAGGGGAAGCGGCATTTTATGGGCCTAAATTAGATTTTATTTTCCGGGATGCCCTCGATCGCGAATGGCAATTAGGCACGGTGCAAGTAGACTATAATTTGCCCGAACGATTTGCTTTAGAATATACCGCCGCCGATGGTTCTCGCCAGCGTCCGGTAATGATTCATCGGGCTCCATTTGGGTCTTTGGAACGCTTAATCGGGATTTTAATTGAAGAATATGCCGGCGATTTTCCGCTGTGGTTGGCGCCAATTCAAGCCCGTTTGTTGCCGGTCAGCGATGAATATTTGCCCTTTGCTGACGACGTGGTTAAGCAAATGCAGATGCGCGGAATTCGTGCCGAAGTGGATAAAAGCGGCGAGCGCTTGGGTAAGTTAATTCGCAATGCGGAAAAGCTAAAAATTCCCGTGATGGCGGTAGTTGGGGCTAAAGAAGTTGAGGCCAATTCCCTCAGTATTCGCACTCGTGCTAAGGGGGAATTAGGCACGATTTCCGTGGCAGAAGTGCTGGAAAAAATGCAGACAGCGATCGCGAATCGGGAGAATTTCTAGATTCTCGTTCCCAGGCTCTGCCTGGGAGTCATCATTCCCTAAATGTATCATCCTGAGTAATTAGCGCAGGTTTACGATAACCCGGTTCTGAACCGATTGGATCCGGTAGTTGCGCTCACCAAATCTCTCCGAGATACATTACCAACTTTCCTCTGGTAAAGACATAAACTGCATTGTCAGCGAAAGCAAAAGCAACCCGTTTTCTGATTTTTCGTCTATGATGGAATTAAGATAAACAAGCTAAATTTAGACAAAAAATAACAAAAACTCAATAGGGATCATGTTTGACCTAATTTTAGTCATTGTAGGTTAGTCATTGTAGGGCTATGGTTGATCGCTTCTGCCCAGGACAAATCCTATTTTTCGATTTATCCGTATTTCTACGGAAATTTTGAGCTAATCCATACAAATGATGAATTGTTACGATTTGTCACAATGTCATCATTTTTTGACATTTAGCAGTAAACTGAAAATATAACAACTGAATCACAGCTGATTTAAAACTGCTCATCAAACTTCTCATCAAGGTTTAGCAAACTATGCTTTTAACAAAAACAATCCCTAATGCGGCTCCGTCTCCTGCCTATATTTGTCCAATGGCTCGCACTTGTAGTTACTTGGGACAAGCAGCGGTAGATTTGCAAATGAACCCGAACATATTGCGGATGTTGGAACAGCCTCGCAAGGTGATTACAGTTTCCATTCCGGTGCAACTGGACAACGGGGAAGTGCAAGTTTTAGCGGGACATCGAGTGCAACATTGCGACGTGCTTGGCCCGTATAAAGGGGGCATTCGCTACCATCCCGCTGTCACCCTGGAAGAAGTTTCATCTCTGGCAATGTTGATGACCTGGAAATGTGCATTGCTGGGAATTCCCTACGGTGGGGCGAAAGGGGGCATTGCTATTGACCCTAATCAATATAGTGTCCGGGAGTTGGAGAGAATTACCCGCCGCTATACTAGCGAATTAGTTAAAGATATTGGCCCGGCGATCGATATTCCTGCCCCGGATATCGGCACTTCGGAACGGGAAATGGCCTGGATGATGGATACTTATTCCATGCATCAGGGCTATGCGGTGCCGGGAGTGGTCACGGGAAAACCCTTGTCTATTGGCGGTTCCAAGGGTCGTAAATTGGCTACCGGACGCGGGGTGATGATTGTGGTTCGCGAAGCTTTGGCGGAACGAGGATTATCATATAAAGATGTGACGGTGGCGATCCAAGGGTTCGGCAAAGTGGGTAGTGCGACAGCCTATTTGATGTATCAGGAAGGGGCGAAAATTTTGGCGGTTTCTGATGTGTCTGGGGGACTTTTTGACCCCAATGGCTTAGATATCCCCGCCCTGATGGACTATGCGGCTCATAACCGAGGTAGTCTGGCTGGTTTTATGGGGGCGCAACGGATTACTAATGAAGAGTTGCTCAACCTGCCTTGTGATGTGTTGGTTCCGGCAGCGTTGGAAGACCAAATTACTGAGGATAATTGCGATCGCATCCAAGCAAAAATTGTGGCGGAAGCAGCGAATGGCCCGGTGACTTTGGTGGCAGACCAAGTGCTACATTCTCGCGGGATTCTGGTGTTGCCGGATATTCTGGCGAATGCGGGCGGTGTGGTGGTTAGCTATCTGGAATGGGTGCAAGGTCAGTCCTATGTATTCTGGGATGAAGACCGGGTGAACCGGGAAATGGAAGGTTTGATGGTGAAAGCCTATCAACGAGTTAGCGAAAATGCGCGGAAAATGAGTGTTCCTATGCGTCGCGCTGCCTATATGTTGGGCGTGGGTCGCGTGGCAGAAGCTTTAAGCGATCGCGGTTTGTATCCATAAGTTAGTTGTTGGTTGTTGATTGTTGGTTGTAGGGTGGGCAAATTTTTACCCACCTTACATATTATTCTTTGGAGGTAATTGCAATATCAATTAAATTTTCAATTAGTTTAATATTCTGATCTCCAGCGAGATAGCCAATACCCCGATGTAAATGTAGGCGAAATTGCGTTGCCAGAGTTTCGGGATCGGTTCCTAATCCGTCTTGTTGGCAACGCTGTTTTAAGGCAATAATAAAAATATCCGCCATTTCTCCCCCAAATACTTGCCAAGTAATTTCTACATTACTATCTAAAGGAATGGGAATGGGTGAGGGAATCGAAGGTTCGGCAAGCGAGCGACAAAATGCCCAGCGACAGAGAATATTCCATTGGTCAATTTTGGTATAGCGTTTGAGTTTGATAAGTTGGTCTTTGGCGCTTTGTGAGAGTTTAATTTGTTTGACTGGCGGTTCCATAATTTAATGTTTTTTTGTAGTATTTGTAGGGTGGGCAGCCTACCTATTTTTATTTTTAACTGCCGGTTATTTTACCAAAAATAACCTGGTTCAATGTTGGTTTGGCGGGTTTCTCCATCATATTTGAGGAGATATTCACGGGCGATCGCTTTTTGTTTGCGGAGTTGTTTTACCTCTTCTTTGCCCAATTCCGTATCCGTGGATAGGAGAATTACTTGATGGGAAGCAGAAGGAAAATAACGTTGAATTAGGTTTTGCCGGTGTTCGGAGTCAAGACGACCTAAAGGGGTGTCAATAGCAACAGGTAGTTGTCGACCCGAAACTCGCGCAAGTCCCCAAAGAAAGGCGATCGCTAATAGTTGTTTTTCCCCGGCAGAAATCCGGTGTTTGGGTACAGGTTCCCCTTGAAGATCAAACAGAGAAAGGCTGAAGGTTTTGGTATCAATGGCAACCCGATGAACTAAGTCGGATTTATGCAGTAAATAGCGGAAACATTCGGTGACTTCTTTTTCTAGTTTACTGAGTTTTTTGATGGTTAATTTTTCCCGGAATAGCCTTAGAGTTTCTTGGACTCTGGCCGCTGTTTTAATTGTATGCTCATTTTGTTGGCGTTCGATGGTATTATCTACATAGTTGCCTAATTCTTTTTTGGCTTTGTTAATTTCTGCTTCCAGCTGGGCAACGAGACGCTGGGCGTTTTCATAGTTAATTCTGGCTTTGACAAATGCGGTTTGGGTTTTCTCTACGCCGATTTTTAACTGTTCGTAAATTTCCGGCGGTGGGGCAACTGCTAATTGTTTATCTATCGCTTCAACTTGGTGCAATAGCCGGTCGATTTCGCTGCGAATACTTTGGGCAGTTTTGACGCGATCGCCTAAATCAGATTGGACTAAAATAGTCAGACTTTCTAGGGCTTTTTCATTGGCATTTAACCAAACATTTTCCTCCGGTTCAATTTGGTCTAAAAGTTGCTGTTTTTCTGCTTTTAAAAACTGGTCAATTTTTTCAATTTGGTCTGGTTTTAAGCCCAAAGTTTTGATATAATCCAAAAAGCGATCGCTTGTTTGTTGAACTAGAGTTTGAGCATTTCGGGCTTGTTGTTGCTTAATTTCTCGGTCGGCTTGGACGCGGGCAGCCATTAGCAACGGTTGAATTAATACTAACGGTAACTTTTCCGCTGCTAAGTCTCTTAAAACTTGCCGCAATTGCTCAATCTTTCCTTCTAATTCTGCTTTTTGTCTATCTAATTCCGCTTCTCTGGAGGCAATTTTACCCCCTTCCGAGAGAAAGCGATCGCTGGCTTCTTTAGCTTTCTTTTCGGCTTTTTCTAGCTGAATTTTCAGGGCGGCTTCTTCCTCCTTGGCTGCCTCTAACTCAGCGCGATATTTTTTCAGCTTTGCTTCGATTTCATCTAAACTCACTTTCTGCTGAAAATTGGCCAGCTTCTTTTGTTTTCGCTTCACTAAAATATCGATATCAATAGATAGCCTTTCGATTAACTCTAAACCTAACAACGCCTCGATCGCATCCACTACCACTGGGGGCGGCACTTCTTGTTCTGCTAACTCTTTGACCTGTTCTCCATCAAATAAGAATAAGTTAGAAATTCCCAAGGGCAAAAGATTTTCAATATACTCGTCCCAAGTCTCAGTTAAATAGTCTTCTTTCCAATAATCTTGCTGAATTTCATTCCACTCTAAAATCCCCAAAGTGTCTTTGCCGTCTTTGGGGTTTTTCGTCCAATAGCGGACAATTCTTAACTCCACCCAGCGATCGCGATCGATATGTTTAAAAGCCAACTCCAAGCGGCTTTTATCCGTAAAGGGAGATTGACGGTTCACGCATTGAGACAAAAAATCTCCATAACTCAAATTTCCCCGCGTAGAACATTGGGCCCGCGACCCATATAAAGCGAGGCGAATTGCATCCATCAGAGTAGTTTTTCCGCCTCCATTCATCCCACCAAACAAAATAATGGGACGATGTTCACCGTTCTCTGCTTCCGGATGGAAATTGATCACTTGTTTGCCCGCGTAAGGGCCAAAGTTTTCTAAGACAAGTTCAGTAAAAATCATAGTTAATTATATATGTGGTTATGGGTTGGTAGGGGTGGCAGCGGATGGGTTGATTGTTTGAGTAATAAATAGCGGATGGGCAGCGGATGGGATAGCGGATGGGATAGCGGATGGGCAGCGGATGGGTTGATTGTTTGAGTAATAAATAGCGGATGGGCAGCGGATGGGATAGCGGATGGGATAGCGGATGGGATAGCGGGTAGGGTGGGCATTGCCCACCACTTGCTATTGTTAATGTTTAATCATGGGTTGGTAGTTCTTGGGTTTCCAGAGATATTTTTGAATATCTTGTTTCCAAAGATGTGGATTTTGTTGCCAATTTCGTTGCATGGGTAGGGTGGGTAAAATGCGACGGTATTCGAGGCGATCACGCCCAAAATTGAGAAACAAACCAACCTTAGCTTGAGTCGCCGCTAAATAGGTGAGAACTTGGGCTACGTCGTCATTATTCATAGTGCGAGTAACCGCTTTATCTTCCACCACCACGGACTCACTCACCCAATGGTCTAAGTACAGACGACCTAACCAAACATCTCCATCATAAATTTCTAAATGATACTCTTTTGTCGTCACTAATCCAGTCGCCAAAAGCTCATTTTGTAAAGCGTTTTGATAGTGAATTTCCCGTAACCCTCGTGGCAAACGGTTATGTATTTTCATCGCACAACCAATCACTTTATAAGTGATATCCTGATGGGGAATCTTTGAATCAAGCATAATAACTGTTGTATCTATCTTTTGTGACTCCTAATATACCAATAACACCGTCAACCTTTCCATCCCCCATCCGTTGCCCATCCGCTGCCCACCTCCATCCGTTGCCAATCTGTAACCTAGCAGCCATCCATCCGCTGCCAATCCGCTGCCAATCCGCTGCCCACCTCCATCCGTTGCCAATCTGTAACCCAGCCGCCATCCATCCGTTGCCAATCCGCTGCCAATCCGTTATCTATCTGTTGCCCAAATTAATCATCATCACCCAACTGATTCGCTGCTTGGTTTCCATACTTATTCATCGACCAAGTATCTAACTCAAGCTGTCTCACCTCATCAACAACCCCGCCCCCTGCGGCAATCTTTAAATCTCGCTGATAACAAGCATTGTCGATCGCATCATCTCGATCGCGAGAACTACTTTCAAAGCAACTATCCAACGCTTCAAAAATGCCGCGTCTTTTCACATAATATTGAGATTCTGTCCCAATGAGTTTTGACATTAATTCTAGATACATCGGGTCTTCAGAGCACATTTCTTTCAGCAGTTCCCACTCATCGCTGCCTAAAAGTTTTTTGCTTACAGCTACTCGCGGGTCATTAAAAGGTTGCCCGGTGACTTCTTCATAGATTTTGGGCAAACTGTCGTCTAACTCGTGTTTTTCCTCAACCCAAATCCGGCGAATTTCGCTGAGTTCCTCATCAGAAATCAAGGTAATATCCCTCATATCTTCCGGGGCTGTTGCGCGAATTTGCATTTGTGCTGTCAGGAGTCTTTTAAGCAAATATTCTCGATATTCTTTTTTATATGGCCCAGGAATAGGCTCTACAGAAATTTTGCCATCAACATTGCGCTCAAAGAGTTGAACCGTACCCCAGATCCGGCGAAAATCTCTCTTATCGTAATCTCTCATAACATCTAATTCGAGACGAAAATCAACCAAAGGTTGCAACCATTCTTTTTCCTCATCATTTTGGATCATAGCGTTTAATGATTTATCGCTATCTACTAAGGTGCAAACCCAGCAACCAAACCGAGAACTGCCACAACTGGGGGTTGAGGTATCTACTACTAAAGGACATTCATTATCCGCAGTAGCGCCGCGATACATGGCGAATAAATCTTTGTTGCTATGTCCCCAGGGATTTTCCCATTGCATGAGATATAGCCAAACTTCATCAGTCCGCCAATCTTCAATTGGGCTATAAAGTAATGAATTAGGTAAATGAGGATGTGGACTTAGGCGATCGCGCACTCGTTTAGCTTCGCGCTTTGTCATAATATTAGCGCGATTAATGCTTTCAGTTTTCCGAATGCCTAAAACTACAATAGCTTCACCATTAGATTGAACGATATTCCGAATAAATCGATTAGATGGATCAATTTTTAATCGTCCAGTACACCACCTAAATTTATGTCGGGGTGCAGGATAGCCTTTCCCGATTAATCCTGTCCAGTATGTTTGAGCAATTTCTGGCTTTAAAAGATGCGCCTCAATGGGCATTTGTTTTTCTTTTGCTGCTTTTCTTAGGCGTTCCATCGATTTATTAACCCAAGCAGCAACAATCGGATTTTCTACCAAAGTATCCGTGGTAATCACATAAATAGTTTTTTGGCGTTTTTCTTCAGGCAATTCAGCGATCGCATTCCAAACCAGTTGTAAAACTGAGGTACTATCTTTTCCCCAAGATACTCCAATAATCCAAGGAATATCATCTGCACAATATAATTCTTTAATTTCGTCGGTTAAACTTTTGATATTTTCAACGAATTCGCTAACAGTCCGTAATGGAAATATGGATATTTGACTTTCGCTCACTTTTTTACCTCTGATTATGGTTTAAATATATTTTTTCTGTGCCACTCTAAAGCTTCAATACTTGGAAAATGTTGCTCCAAATTAGGCAACAATATATTTTCTGATTGAAAGTCTTTTAATCGTTTTGCATTGGGTGAATCTTCTTGTAAATCATCTGTCACTAAAATTTTATAATTATTATCGATACTTAACCAGCCTCTATCGAATGCCCAGTGATGATTTTTGCAAAGTGATAGACCATTACTAATATGGCTATTATAAAATTTGGCAAAAGGTTTAATATGTGCGCCATCTACAATATTTTGATTTAATTGTCTTCTCACTCTTAATCGGCAAACTGCACAGCGATAATCATATACATAAACAACAGCTTTTCTAAAGAAAGAATTTCTTACTAATGCTTGTCGAGTGACAAATTTTGGCGTTTCTTCTAAATTCGCTAAATCGTTAACATTTTCTAGAGTTTCTTCTTCTAATGATTCATTGATGCGTAAAATATATTCTATTTTTTCTTGTTGATCTGCAAACCAGGCAGCAATGAGAGTATCAATTAATTCTTGAAGCGAATTATTATCTTTCAATAATTCAAATAATTCTGGATCTAACCTCGCATATTCTACGACTTCTTTTAACTTATTTGTAGTTTTTGGTTGTAACCCATTAAAATTATCAGTAAATTTTAAATGCCAAAATCCTTCGCTTTGTAAATGAAAAAAAGGATAATGCAATCCGCCTTTATATGAATAATCTGAAGATAATATTCTCCAATACATATTAAAAGTATCGATTAAATCATCTGAAACTAAAATTTGATTATCTTGAATTTTTTCTTGTGTAATTAAGTCGATAACTGATAACAGCAAAATAGGCTTATAATAAGCTTGACCTTTTTTTTAGTCCGGCTGACATTTAAGCTGGAAAAAATATCTAAATAGTAATTTAAATCACGATTTTGATTATTTGATGCTTGACTATTGCTCATTTTTCATTTTCTCCTGACAAAAGATCGCCCATTAACATTTATTTAGGACTGGTTATTTTTTAAAAATAGCAAAAATATCGTACCATGTTAAGCAGCAATTTTCAAAAACTTTACAAAATTAACTCCTCAGACCATGAACAGCGACCCCAAAAACCCCCCCAACATTGCCAGCCAAATTCTCGAACAAGATCGACAAGACCGAGAAGCCCTAGCCCTCCTATTAGATCGCCATTTGTCAAGAAGCGATCGCCTCCTCGTCCAGCAAACCCGAATGGGCAGCACCGAAGCCTTCATTGGATCTGTAACCTTAGAATGGCTAGACAGTCGGGTACGCTTCGCCTCGCAACTGCCCCTGTTCCGCAAAAAATTCGACCCGGAAACCGACAACGTAATCCGGGACGAAGAAACCATCGATGAAATCCTGCAAAGACCTCTGGACTGGTCGCGGCAAGCAGCCCTCGCGGTCTACCTGGTTGCCCGCAAAGCCCACAAATTCCCCGCCGTCCTGGTGGTCCTCAGCGCCGACTGGGTAGACGACCCCCAAGCAGACGAATGGGACGAACAAGGTCGAGCCCGCGAGTCTGCTGCGAACTTCACCCCCTTAGACAAAGATGGCACCGTGGGACTCTTGGAAATCAGCGACCGTGTTTCCCTATTTACCCTCGACGGTCAACATCGACTCATGGGGGTTCAGGGTTTAATGCAACTAATCAAAACCGGCAAACTCCAGGGCTACAACAAACAGAAAAAACCGATCGGTCATCACATCACCATCGAAGACCTACAAAAGCAATATCAAGTAGACCCCAGCCATGTGCAAACTTTAGCCAAAGAAAAAATCGGCATCGAATTTATCCCCGCAGTAGTCAAAGGGGAAACTCGCGAAGAAGCCCGCTTAAGAATCCGGTCTATTTTTGTCCATGTCAATCTCATGGCGGTCAACCTCAGCAAAGGACAATTAGCCGTATTAAATGAAGATGACGGATTTTCCATTGTCGCCCGGAAAATTGCCGTGCAACATCCTCTATTTAAAGAAACGAAATATCGCAAACCTCGCGTCAATTGGGACAGCGCCACCGTTGCCAGCAAATCCACAGTTTTAACCACTTTACAAGCCCTCAAAGATATGTCTGAGCGTTACTTGTCCGCTCGTTTTCCCAATTGGAAACCCTCAGACAATAAAGGGTTAATTCCCATGCGCCCAGAAGACGACGAAATCGCCGCCGGATTCAAAGAACTTAGCCAATTTTTCGACTATTTAAGCAAGTTATTAAGTTATAAACGCTTAGAATATGAAACCGAAGCCCCCAGAATGCGGCGATTTAGCCACGAAAAAGGCGGAGGCGAAGGTAATTTTCTTTTCCGTCCCGTGGGTCAAGTTGCCTTTGCTCAAGCAATGGGCATTTTAGTCTATGAAAAAAAATTTACTCTAGAAAAATTATTTGAAAAATTAGCCCGCTTTGATGCGGATGGGGGCTTTAGTGGCATGGAAAATCCCCAGTCTATTTGGTATGGGGTACTTTACGATCCCAATCGCAAACGGATATTAGTTGCCGGTCGGGATTTAGCCGCTAAATTATTAATTTATATTCTAGGGGGAATTAATGATAATTACGAGCGCGCTAACCTGCGAAAAGAACTAGCCAACGCCCGCACATTTGGCAATCAAGCTATGAACTTTGATGGTAAATTTGTCGATCCCAAAAAAATCGATTTACCCCCAGTATTGCATTAGGGGATTGGCAGCGGATTGGCAGCGGATTGGCAGCGGATTGGCAGCGGATTGTAGGGGCAATCCGATGGCGGTGGTTGCCCCGGATGGATTGGCAGCGGATTGGCAGCGGATTGGCAGCGGATTGGCAGCGGATTGGCAGCGGATTGGCAGCGGATTGGCAGCGTGACCATGCTTTGCCACACCCCGTTATCGATTGGATCGGATTTCCTGAGATGACCGGGGATCGGTTGTAAATTATCATAAAAATGAGGCAGCCGATCGCGCTGTTATCAAATTTCACCGCTCTTCTATCACACAAAAATCTGATTATGTTTCGCCGATGTTTAATTCTGCTATTAACCCTCTCTTTGGGGGCAAGTCCCCAAGGAGTGATGGCTCAATCCAGAGAAATTTTACCGGAAAATTCAGCCCTTGAGAATTTATTAGAACAAGGGAAAGTCGCCCAAGAAGCCGGAAATTATTTACAAGCTGAGTCGCTGTGGCGTCAAGCCATTGAATTAAATCCGAATCATGCGATCGCTTATTATAATTTGGGCAATACCCTTTATTCCCAAAATAAACTTGACCAAGCGATCACCGCTTATCGGGAAGCGATTAAACTAGACCCGAATTATGCCCCCGGTTATTATAACTTAGGCAATGCCCTCTATAATTTGGGGGAATTAGATGAAGCGATCGCGAGTTATCGCCAAGCCATTGCCCAAGACCCCAGTCATGCGCGGGCTTATAATAACTTAGGCAATGCCCTGAGACAAAAAGGGCAATTAAATGAAGCGATCGCCACTTATCGCCAAGCCATTGCCCAAGATCCAAATTATGCCGCAGCTTACTATAATCTGGGCAATGCTTTATATAACAGCACCAAAATTGAAGAAGCGATCGCGGCTTATCAGCAAGCTTTAGAATTAGCCCCAAATCATGCAGGGGCTTATTTAAATCTGGGTAATGCGCTGTATAATCTTGGCCGAATGCCCGAAGCAATTGTCGCTTACCGAGAAGGCTTAAAATTAAACCCCAATCATACCTCCGCTTATTATAATTTAGGCAATGCCTTGAGACAACAAGGGCAATTAAATGAAGCCCTAGCCGCTTATCAGCAAATGCTGGCAATTAATCCCAACTTACCGCAAGCATATCTAGGGTTAGGAATTACTTGGAAAGCGCAAGGAAAATTGGATGAGGCGATCGCCGCTTATCAAAAAGCCATTGAATTAGATCCCAATGAAGGATTCGCCTATTATCATTTAGGCATAGCTTACGGTCAAACCGGAAAAATTACCGAAGCGATCGCCGCTTATCGTCGGGCAATTGAAATAAATCCGAATCATGCTGGCGCCTATGGAAACTTGGGGTTACTGCTCAGACAACAGGGCAATCTTTCCGAAGCAGAAACCGCATTTCGAGAGCTAATTTTACTCAGACCAAGACTGCCCCAAGCCTACAATGATTTAGGGGAAACCTTAAAATTGCAGGGGAAATTATCCGAAGCGCGGCAACAATTTGAGCAAGCTTTAGAAATCGATCCAAATTTTCAGCCAGCCCAAAGAAATCTCGCCAGCCTTCAGCGGTAACTTGCCCGTAGGGACACGGCAATGCCGTGTCCTTAATACCTTAATGTTAGCTCAATTCCCAAAATTGGGATAAATTTTTATTTTGTAGGTCTGTAGGGTGGGCAAAAGTAAACATCATATATGGTAGGCTGGTTAAAATTTTTTGCCCACCCTACGAATCTTAATTAAAATAAATATATTATAATAGAGATAAGTCACCTAGACTCCAGATCAACTTACATCAAATTCTGATTATGCGACAACTTTACCGATTTTTGTTAACCTTATCTCTCACCTTCACCCCTACGGTGGTCGCTGCCCAACCTCTCGAGCAACTTTGGCAACAAGGTCTTGATGCTTATAATGCGGGAAATCATGCTCAAGCGGAATTAATTTGGCGACAGATCGGCCAAACTCGTCCCGCCGATCCAGCGGTTTATAATAATTTAGGGTTGGCGTTGATGAACCAACAAAAATTAGATGAAGCGATCGCAATTTTTACCCAAGCAATTCAACGCGATCGCAACTTTATCCCTGCTTACAATAACTTAGGTTTAGCACTAGCTGAACAGGGAAAATTAAATGAAGCAGGAGCTGTTTATATGCAAGGAATTCAACGCAATCCTAACTTAGCGGCACTTTATACAAATGTGGGGGATGTACTCCGTAAACTCGATAGAATTGAAGAGGCAATGTCTGCTTATCAACTAGCACTTAATTTACCAGACATGATGGGAATCCCCGCAAGTTCTCACACTTTGGCGCATTATGGTTTGGGCTTATTGTATCAAAAACAAGGGCAATCCCCACAGGCGATCGCCGAATTTCAGGCAGCCTTAAAAATTAATCCCAACTATCAACCAGCCCAAGCAAGTTTGCGGCAATTGCAACCATCAGGTAATTCTCAGTAATTACCGGGCAAATCAATCGGTAAGGTTCAATAGTAGTTGGCATCGGAGTCTCCGTGAGAACAGGGCAAAATATTCGGCATTGGCTAAAAGTTGTTCTCCAATGGTTAGGAGGACAACTTTGGCAAATGCTCGTTTTAACTTTTTGGCTAATCATCCAAACCCTAGAACTCTTAATTTGGGTAATTGCTGAACTCAAAGCCAGAATCAAATCAGCTTTAACTGCCATCAAAACCGAGATTAAACAGAAAAAAGTTAAGATATTATTGTGGCCATTACAGGTAATTTTACGCGCTGCTTGGGAAATTCTGGTTCAAGGAGTGTGGCTGTTGGTGCAACTCATTGAGTTGCTTTTCTGGGGTCTGGAAATATGGCAAAAATCGGGTAAACCCAAAAACCCAGATATTCCAGAAAATGAGCAAAAGAATAAAAGGCGATCGGCCAAAAATAGGCTTTAGTCTGTTAAGTTTATTTCCGTTTTCGGGTTAAAACAATCCCAAGAAAACCCAAAAAAATTGCTAATTTTTTTGGCTAAACTTATTGACATTTTTGGGTTTATATGATAAAATTAAAGACAAAGACCGCCAGGAAATTAATTCCCCGCCGGTTGTGGCAACTGATGCAAAATGTAGGATTTATCCGACTTGCCATATAAAGCCGCCATTGAAAACGATGGCGGATGAAAACGATGGCGGACGGGTGTGCTTTACTCAAAAAACCCCTGTAACGATCGCCCTCCAGAAAAGAGACCTGGTTTCTCAGTTCCCGCTGATGCCCAAGAAAGATGCCCAAGAGAGGCGATCGCTACCGAGGACTTTACCGAGGACTTTGGGGGGTTAAAATACCATCTTCCAGATAAAGAATGCGATCGGCCACATCCAGGATCCGAGGGTCGTGAGTCACCATCAACACAGTGCAACCCTCTTCTTTGGCAAGCTTACGCAGCAGTTCAATTACAGCATGACCGCTGTGGGAGTCGAGGGCGGCAGTGGGTTCATCAGCCATAATTAACTGAGGATGTCCAGCTAGAGCACGCGCGATCGCCACCCGTTGTTTTTGACCTCCAGAAAGATCCCTAGGGCGCAGTTTGGCTTGATCCGCCAACCCCACTTGTGCGAGTAAATTTTCCGCCTGGGTTCGAGCTTGGCGCCCGCCAATTCCCTTCACTTTTAGTGCCATTTCCACATTCTCAGCCGCAGTGAGAGCGGGAAATAAGTTAAACCCCTGAAAAATGAAACCAATATTCTCCCGACGAAACTTGGAAAGTTTAGACCGAGACATGCGGGTAATGTCTTGTCCGAGGACAATAACTTGTCCCACCGAAGGAGTTAACAAGCCGGCCAAAATTGAAAGTAAGGTGGTTTTCCCTGAACCAGAAGGACCCATTAACAGTTCAATATCACCGTGATGCACATCCAGGTCAACTCCTTTAAGGGCTTCATAGTATCCCGAACCGGATTGATAAACCATTTTGACACCCCGGGCTTTCAGGGCAATGGTTTTCGCAGTTGCCATTTCCTGGGTAGTTTCAGCCACTGGAATGAGTATATTGCGATCGGGCTGATCAATGGTAATAGAAGAAGCAATCATTCCCAATTTATTTTTATTGATAAGGGTTATACGGCCAGTGGTGTGAGGAAGCACCAAAGTGAACGGATCCCAAAGTGACCCAAAGTAAATGGATCATCTTATCCCAATGCCATTATCCCAATGCCAAGTACCGCATGGTAATCTCGGTTTTTCGTCTTCGTGCGGCGGTCGAGCAAGAAACGGGTTCACGGTTGTGAACATTCTTCGCCAGAGAAAATACTCGCTCCGGAAGATATGCCACCAGAATCATTGCCAGTTAAGCTTTAAAAACAATTGCTGGATCTACACGATTCACTTTTTGAATCGCAAATAAAGCGGAACCGACACACATTAAAACGGTAATACCAAAAACACCAGCAGCGGTACCCGGGGTAATTAAAATGACCAGTCCTTGTGCCGCGAATGCCCAAGCTTTGACCGCGAAACAGAGAGCCATACCGGGAATATAACCGAGTACCGCCATCCAGAGGGATTGTTCGATAATCACACTATAAATCAAGTAATTCGATGCACCCATTGCTTTAAGAGTTCCAAATTCTTTGAGGTGGTCAGCCACAGAAGAATAAAGGATTTGACCAACTACCACGATACCAACGACTACACCAACAACTGCTCCCAGTCCCAACACAAAGCCGATCCCAGTGCGCTGTTGCCAGTAGGTACGAGTCATCTGGGCAAATTCAGCTTTGGTAAATGCTCGACTGTATGGTAAAGCTTTTTCCAGTCTTTGTTTGAGTTCCTCTAAGTCTTGTCCGGGTTTTGCCCGAATTAAGACATAAGTAATCAAATCCTCGGATGCTAAGGGTTCAGGTTCCGGAGCTAATAACTTAGACGGTTCCTCGGTCATGGGTGAGGTGACGATCGCGTGGGCAGTTTCTAAAGACGTGAAAACAAAAGGACTGGATATGATGGACTGGGTATTTCGGGTAAAACCCACCAGTCTGGCTTGAAATATGCCCATTTCTACGCGATCGCCAATCCATTCCGCATTCAGAGACCGAGCGTTTTTCTGATCGATAAAGAAGGTGTAAGGTTCTTTAAGGGAACTGAGACTTCCCCTGGCAATCTCACCAGGGATAAAGAGTTGGCTGTCAGGATTGAATCCGATAACTCGGACATGATTAATTTGCCCGGAAAAAGATCGCCAACTTCCCCCATTAAAGATCACGGGTTCGGCTAACTCTACGCCTTCAACTTTTTGGGCTTGGGTAAAGCGCTCATAAGGAATTTGCAAGGTTAATTCCAAGGAGGCAGTGTTTTGGGAACCCACCCAGATATCGGCTTTTGAGTAGTCAATCAATAGGGCGATCGAGCGAATCACTCCTTGCAAGATTCCGGTTTGAATAGTAATTAAGCTAACCGCAAACATGATCCCCGCTTGAGCGACGAGGAAACGCGGCAGGTCTTCAAATAGGTTCTTGCGGGCGAGTGAGGGCATGGCCGATGTTTTACACGGTAAACGGTCTTTAATCTTATTATAATATATTAAGATAAATTAAGTAGTGATTAGCCACGGGCAAAAATGGATAAATCGGTAATTCTTCTCAATAAATCAAGGCCCCATTGCCTGCAATGAGCCTTGAGAATATCTTTGAGAATATCTTTGAGAAGATTTGGAAAATTACTCTATAGTTTTAAATGACGCTGATAGAATCAGCAAATTATAAAAAATTGTTGAATTTTTCAGAGCGAGCAGACTGGTGCCTAGATTCCCTGTATTCGTTTTACCTGCCAGATTCATTTTACCTGGTTCCTCGAATTGGTGTGGGTCGGGGGAGCCAAAAAACCGGGTGGCACCCCCAGTTGGGTGACATGGGGAAGACTCACGATTCACTATGGCAGATTTTTCCCTCTGGAGTAGGGGCAGAGAAGCCGTGAATTGCTCGTGAATCGTCAGCTTCGCATAGATCAAAAAAAATTTTTGCCAAAGGGGTTGACAGATTCCGGTGGTAAGGTGTTAGTATATTTAAGCATGAGTCAATGGGGCGTCGCCAAGCGGTAAGGCACCTGGTTTTGGTCCAGGCATTCCGGAGGTTCGAATCCTTCCGCCCCAGTTAGTTAAACTAAAAAATTTCAGCATAGGGCGTTTGTCTTCAGGGTTCAATGATTTACTCGCAAGGGGTGGGCATGATGTCCACCCTTTTTGCGATCTATGGCTATGACGATCTATGGCAGAATTGAGGATGCTGCAATTTATGCGATCGCTTATCTATGTCTTTTATGTCTTCTCAAACTTTGCCAACGATTCTCGCCCTTGATTTTGATGGTGTCCTCTGTGATGGAATGCTGGAATATTTCCAATCCACTTGGCGAACTTATTGCCAAATTTGGCAACCAGTAGGGGCGAAGAGCGAATCGCCCGTACATCCCCCGGAAGACTTGGCACCGAGTTTTGTCCGGTTGCGACCTGTGATTGAAACCGGTTGGGAAATGCCGGTGTTGATGCGATCGCTGCTTCTGGGAATTTCTGAGGCGGAAATTTTAGCAGATTGGCATTCTGTTGCCCAAAGAATTGTCGAACAAGAACATTTAAACCCAGGGGAACTGGCACAAAAATTAGACCAAAACCGAGATAAGTGGATCGCGGAAGATTTATCCGGCTGGTTGAGTTTGCATCGCTTTTATCCGGGAGTGGTGGAAACTTTGAAAATGGCGATCGCTTCTCCCATAGAAACGGTGATTATTACCACCAAAGAGGGTCGATTTGTCAAACAACTCTTACAGCAACAAGGGGTTGATTTAGGGGCAACGGCAATTTTTGGTAAAGAATGTCAAAGACCGAAACACCAAATTCTTCGGGAATTAATTAGTCAGAGTCAGAGTGAACCTGTAGTTTGGTTTGTGGAAGATCGGGTAAATACTTTGCACTCGGTGCAACAACAACCAGATTTAACTACGGTGAAACTATATTTAGCGGATTGGGGATACAACACCGAAAGCGATCGCCGTTTAGCCCAAGAAACTCCGGGAATTCATCTAATTTCTCTGGCGGAATTTGCTGCGGATTTATCTAATTGGCCTTAATTCAAGAAACAACAACAAACCGGGTGGTTTTCCTAATTTATGGGATTAAATCGAGATTTAATAGAAACCCGGTTTCTGTAACGACCCTTTATAAATAATCATTTAAACACCTAATTTAAATCATGCTAGATTTAACCCAATTAGCCAAGCAAATGCAAGGAATTAGTCAGCATTTGCAGAAGGAGGCGGAAGCATCCCGGCAACGGTTAGAAGTTGCCCAAAAACTCTTGGATAAAGCCCAGTGGCGGCAGGCAGAGTTGATTAAACGGCGGGAAAGTTTGTGCGATCGCATGGTATTTTCCCCGCCCGTACCCGTGGAACCGCTGCATATTCGTCCGATGATCCAAACTCCGCCAAAAGTGCATACAATTTTGGCCACCGATGGATCGCAAATTGCCCCCAGTCACCATGAAATTGCCTATTGTTATCTAATTAATATTGGGCGGGTGGTATTGCACTATGGGGAAAGTCGTCATCCATTATTAGATAGTATTCCAGAAGTATTTTATCGCCCAGAAGATTTATATGCGTCGCGGCAATGGGGGATTAAAACCGAGGAATGGATGGGGCACCGCCGAACTGCCGCCGAAGCGAAGGCTTTAGCAGAGTTGGCGACGGCGGTGAGAACTGGACTAAAACCCGAAAAAACCGAGATGCCCATGTTGGCAATGGTAGATGGTTCGCTGATTTATTGGGTGCTGGAACCGTTGCCCAATGATGCCCGCGACATTATTTTATCGATTATTTTTGCCGCTTGGGAGGAAATGCGCCGTTGTCGGGTGCCTTTGGTGGGCTATTTGAGTGCGTCTCGCAGTAGTGAGTCTTTGAGTTTTCTGCGCCTGCAAGCTTGTCCCTATCCAGAACCGGACTGTTACACTCATTGCCCGATCGCCCCGGATACGGTACATCGTGCTTATAACGATAAAACCCCTTGTCAAATTTTTGACCCGCTACGGGATACTACCTTTTGGGCATCGGTGTTGCAACCAGGGCAACGCAGTCCCCTATGGCGTAGCAGGGCAAGAATTTTGGACTTGTACGGGGCAGAAAACGCAGTCTATTTTTGTTATATCCATGTGGGGCCAGAAATTGCCCGGATCGATCTGCCTGCTTGGGTGGCCGAAGACGACGATATGCGCGAGTCGGCTTTTAGTCTGATATTGGCCCAGGTAAATAAAGGCTATGGCTATCCGGTGGCTTTGGCAGAAGCCCATAATCAGGCAGTGGTTCGGGGAGGCGATCGCGCCCGGTTTTTTGCCCTGTTAGAACAGCTGATGATTAAAGCCGGATTGCCCAATGTGAGCACTTCTTATAAAGAAGCCCGCAAACGGGGCTCTATTGCCTAGACTGAAAAACCGGGTTTCTTGCCCAAATCTTCGCCTTTAAGCCAAAATTTTCAGAGAAACCCGGTTTCTGTCACCAACTTACATATCCGGGTCAATTCCCAGTTCTTTCAACCGTGCAGCCAGTTTTTCTGCCCGTTCTTCGGCGCGGGAGGCCCGTTCTTGTTCCAGTTTGAGATTAGACTCAGCGCGGCAGGCCCGTTCTCGTTCTTCTTGAGCCAACTCGAAGGATAATTTAACTAAATTACCCGCCGCATCATAAAAGCGTAACCAAGTAGCGGTCTCTCGCAGGATAGTTCCTGACCAAGTACCCAACCATAGTCCTAAACTGTCGCACCACAGCCATCCCCGTTCGTTGGGGGTGATTTCTTCATAACGGAATTTTTCGCCAAGTTTCCAACCTTGTAGCGACTCCGGGACAAAGGGGTCATAGACAAAATAATGTCCGGTTTTGAAAGTTTGCTCATAAAGTAACTTTTTCTTTCCCAAGTCCAGTGCCGCAGTGGAGGGAGACATTAATTCGACAATCACGTCGGGATAACGTCCGTCTTCTTGCCAAACTACCCACCCTTGACGCTGTTTGGTGCCATCGACATTTAAGGTGACAAAGAAATCCGGTCCTTTAAAGTCTCGATTTCTCACTTGTTCTACCGAGTAGTAAACAAACATATTGCCACCAGTAAAATAATCTTCCCGTCCTTGATAAGCTAGGGTTAAAGCTTCAATCAAGGTATTCATGGCGATGCGATGTCGATTGCTTTCCAAGGGTTCTCCGTCGTCAAAGATCAAATCGGTTGGGGGGAGTTCGGGAGTCCACTCCTCTTCCAGTGGCAGATTTTCCGTTGCTTGTTCTTGCAAGCGAGTTAGTTCCACAGGCATTTTTTGATTCCCCAATTTAGACCTGAGAAACCGGGTTTCTTGTTTTGTCGGGTTTAAACCAGAAACCTGGCAGAAACCTGGTTTCTGCTCAATTTTAGCTTAATCGAGCGGGGCGCCCGCGGAGGTGAGCAACCGGGTTTGTTGTCCAAATCTGGGGATTTAAGCCAAAATTGTTATAAAAGCCCGGTTTCTGGAAATTAGGAGGAATCAAAATTGACCGCAACAAGTCGCGCTAAATGGGATGCAGGCAGATTTTGGCGAACTTTGGCCTATTTCCGGGTCATTCCATTTATTGGTAGCCTGGATAAGTTTAAACGCCAACCGAAAAAAGCCCTAACGGAGAATAAAGGTACGATTCTGGTAGCGGGGGCTACAGGGGGCGTGGGTAAACGGGTGGTGAGACGTTTGCTGGAACAAGGTTACCAGGTGCGAGCGCTGGTTCGGGATAGCAAAAAAGCCCGGGAAATACTGGGCGATCGCCTGGAATTGCTGGAACTGGTGGAAGGAGACATTACCCTACCGCAAACTTTGACTCCGCAAGTGACAAAAAATATTCAAGCGGTAATTTGCTGTACTGGTAGCCGCGTGCAGCCCAAAGAAGGCGATACTCCCAATCGGGAAAAATACTATCAAGGCATTAAATTTTATCTGCCAGAAGTGGTAGATGTGCCGGAAGTTGTCGAATATCAGGGCATAAAAAACCTGGTACAAGCGGTGGTAAATCAAGCCAAAGAACCGACGCTTTTTGACTTCAGTCAACCTACCAAAGATATCCAAGAAACTTGGGGCGCGTTGGATGATGTTGTCATGGGTGGCGTGAGTGAAAGTGGCATTCGCCTAGGTAATGAAGCCGCTATTTTTTCCGGCAATGTTTCCACCGCAAATTCTGGGGGCTTTGCCTCGGTGCGAACGCGCAATTTTGACCCAATTTTAGACTTATCTAATTATACAGGCATCGACTTGCGGGTGAAAGGGGACGGAAATCGGTATAAATTTATTATCCGGAATGAAACAAAATGGGATAGTATTTGTTACTGCTATTCTTTTGATACAGTGCCTAATATCGAGTTTACCGTGCGAATTCCTTTTGCGGAATTGCTCCCCGTATTTCGGGCTAAAATTTTAAAAGATGCGCCTCCGTTCGCTCCCGGTCAAATAACCTCATTCCAACTCATGCTAAGTAAATTTGAATATGACGGAAATTTAAATCCTAAATTCACCCCTGGTTTTTTTCAAATTCAGGTGAAATCGATTAAAGCTTATGGAGGCACGAAATTACCTCAATTTATTCAGATTAGTTCCGCCGGGGTAACTCGTCCCGGTCGCCCTGGGTTAAGTTTAGATGAAGAACCGCCAGCAGTGCGCTTAAATGACCAATTGGGGGGAATTCTTACCTGGAAATTACGCGGGGAAGAGGTGATTCGTCAGAGTGGTTTGCCTTATACAATTATTCGACCTTGTGCTTTAACGGAAGAACCCGGAGGTAAGCGCTTAATTTTTGACCAAGGGGACAATATTAAAGGCAAAGTCAGTCGCGAAGATATTGCCGAACTCTGTGTAAATTGCTTGCAAGAACCGCAGTCTCGTTTTGTCACTTTTGAAGTGAAAGAATCTGAGAATGGTCAAGCCCCTGGGGATTGGAGTAGTTTGTTTGCTACGGTAAAGCATGATACTTAAAATTGATTGATTTTGGAGATAAATGGGGGTAATTGCCCCATTTTTTTATTTTTTTTAAGAAATACCAAGAAATAATAAAGAATCGTAAAGCTCTAGCTTTTTCCCGAAAGGCACGTTACAATCGTAGGAAAAAATTAATAAAACAAATATGTTAGCCAGACTAAAGCCGCAACTCCGCATTATTACCGCTTTAAAGCCCGTCGAAAAGATAAAAAATCTGCCTCTGGAACCGTTGATTCAGCCGTTGAATAACCTGAATAAGTGGTTATTGCCCAGAGATCGCTATGGTCGGCGACTTTTCTGGGGGACGCTGGGTTTTATCGTTTTCCTCTTGGCGATCGCGCAAATGGATCAAGGGCTGGGGTTTTTTCTGCTGCTAGGCCCTTTGTTGCCAGTCTTTATTTTAGCGATCGTCGGCGGATGTATTTGTTTTATTTTGTCAGTCGGTCATGCCTTTAAACGCGATGGTCATTCAACCCCGTTAGTGATCATGGTACTAGGCTTATACTTAGTATTTAAACCTTCAACACCGCCAAGCGCAGAACAAGTATATTTTCAGAGACATCAAGCCAAATACCAGGAAGTCGTGGAACTGGTAAGGCAGGAAAAGTTAACCCACAACGAACAATGCCAAGACTCGTTGTTTGCGGTTCCGGCTGCTTACCAACATCTCACCGCAACTTGTGTATCTGTGAATCGCGACTCCTCTGAATTAGTAGTAGAATTTACTCTTTTTACTGAGAACAGACCATTAGTTTACAGTGAAACCCGCCAAGGCATTCAATCAGTTAATGCTTGCCATGAAGCTGGCAGGATTTATAAACAAATGGATCGACACTGGTACATTTGCCAGGGAAATTAGAGTGCCAGCAACAAGGAGTGCAGAAACCGGGTTTCTTTTTAGCATTTCACCGTTAATTTTGGTATTCACCAGAGAAACACGGTTTTTCAACCCCCCACGGATCACCCCAGAAACCGGGTTTCTTTATTTTTAGCCAAAATTATTAGCCAAAATTAACTGCCCGGTAAGCTTTCAATGCTGTCAAGCTTTATGGTTCGCCCCTACGCCCCACAAATAGTGCAATATTTGCCAATTTTATCGTTAATATGAGCGTCAATCTAATTTGAGTAATGGTCAATAAATATGCCAAGAAAAATTGGCATATTTTATAATTTTTTTTAATTATTTTTCCAGAATTTTTACATCCACTTGAGGTTTAAACACCAGTCATAAGAATTAACCTCTTTTAAATTGGCTAAAAGCTGTTTAGCGGACTCAGTTTGTCAGGCTTTAGCCACATTATCAAGCCAGGGTTGGGCGGCCACATAGCCTTTTTCCAAATATTCCTTAGCCATCACCGCTTGTGCCATCCGCATCTTTGGCAATGATTTCAGCTTTTCTTGATTTTATACTTCATTCCATCGGTGAAAAATATCATCTACCAATTCACCTAATGACTCTAATTGTTCTTGGGTGGCTTTAGCCTCATCAACGGTAATATATCGTTTGGCTAATTTGTGAATATCCTCCAGGCTTCTCCAATATCGTGAAACACGATCGCAGCACAAACGCGATCGGGATTAGGGTAATTTTCCCAGCCAAGATAAATCCGATTTGGGTAGCGCGTAATGAATGTTCGGCGACACTTTCTGGGTGTTCAATGCCAATTACCCGCCATCCTTCATGTTTAATCCGTCTTGTCCTACTTCAAAGACGAAGTTTAAGATATCTTTGTTAGTCTCTTTGTTTGTCTCTGGGTTAGTCATAGGATGGAATGATTATGTTTGTCAGTCAGCTAATAGCTGATTTTAACTTAATTTGGCAATTATCGATGACTTTTAATTTGGTTTAAATAAAATTCAATGGTTAAATCTAAGGGATTCACCTGAAGACATTGTTGGAACAATTCCTCAGCTTCATTATAACATTCCATGTGATAAAGGGAGATGGCTTGTTCAAATTTAGTTCTAGTGGTCAATTTTCCTTGGATAACTTCCGGATTATCTCCATCAAAAACTTCATAAATGGTGACAGGTTTTGATTTGCCCTTAACTTTAACGCGAGCGATTAAGCGAATATGGTAATGACTGGGAGCGGCTAACTCTAATAAAGTATATTGAGTAATTAAAATAGACACCCGATAAGTTTTGGTCAAGGCTTCTACTCGCGAACATAAGTTAACGGCATCACTAATTACGGTACTATCCATACGATTAATTCCCCCAACAGTTCCCAGCATCATCGATCCGGTGTTGATGCCAATGCCAATTTTAACCGGATGGATGCCTAGGGGCTGTTTTTGATTGTAAATTTTAAGTTGCTGTAACATGGCAATGGCGGCTTTGACTGCATCATCAGGACTTACAGGAAATAAGGCCATAATTGCATCGCCGATATATTTATCAATAAAGCCATTATTTTGATTAATGGTCGGTTCCATGCAAGATAAATAAGCGTTAATAAATTGAAAGTTTTGTTCGGGAGATAGATGTTCTGATAAGGCGGTAAAATCTCGAATATCAGAAAATAATGTGGTCATTTTTCGCTGGACAGCTTCACCTAATTCAACCTCAGTAATACTATTTTTATTCAATATTTGTAAAAATTGATTGGGGACAAAGCGCTGATATGCTTTGTTTAATCTCAGGAGTTCTTCGGTAAAAGCTTTGCGGTCAGCTTCGGATTTTTTTCGTTCGCTAATATCTTGAAAAGCAACCATTGCATAAGCAATATTTCCCAGTTCATCATAAATGGGAGTACCCCAGACTTCCAGGGGAATAATTTGGCGATCGCGATGAATTTCCATGTCGTCAATACTGGTAGATTCTCCCTGCAACGCTCGAAACAGGGGCAATTTTTCCATAGGATAGAGGCGATCGCTTCCGGCAATATAACTTTGGTAAACCGTTGAAAGTTCCTCAAAAGTTGCCTGGTGGATAAGGCCTTTGCCTAAAATTTCTTTGGCTTTTTGATTCACAAAATAAGGGTGTCCGCTGGGATCGACCACCGTAATTCCCACCGGAACCGCTTCTAAAAATTGGGCGAGTTTTTTTTCATTTTCCCGTTGTAACTGTTGTTGATGATAAAAAATCATCACCAGCGCCGAACCAGTTAAAGAGAGTAACGGGCGAATAATCGGAATCCACCAACTCGCCAAAAATGCCGCATATCCAATGACAATGACACTACTCCCAGCTAAAATTAAACTCACAATTAGTCTACCCGGTAATCCTCGTTTTTTTAAGGGGCGACGCTGGCGTAAAAGCCAAACTAAACTGCCGCCAATAAAAGACCAAAAAAATATCCAAATTTCCTCAATTATTTGACTCCAAACTTGAATTAAAGGACGTCCTTCTAAAGCCGCGCTAATGACTTGGCTGATCAAATTAGCATGGATGATAATTCCTGGGGTAGGTTCAGGGTTGCCTAACAAACTGCTATTATAGGGAGTAAAGAAAAAATCTTTCAGACTAGGGGCGAGCGGGCCTATTAACACAATGCGATCGCGCAGAGGATAGTCAGGAGCGGCACCGGGAATTAAATTTGGCGGAATCTGATTATTTAGCACATCAGTCAGAGAAACCGTGTAAAAATCTTCAAAGTCGCCGCGATAATTCAGAATCAATTGATACCCGCCCGGATTAGCACCCATATAGCCGCCATCATTAGCACTAAAAGGAACAAATACAGCTTTGCCTAACCCCAAGTGCATCTTGTCAGGATTAATCATCTCTAAAGCAACCCCTCGATCTTTTAAATACATCAAACTCAGCATTGCCCCGAAACTTAACCGAGTTTTATTATGCCGATCTTTATGGGACATTAAAATCCGCCGCACCTTGCCATCGAGATCCAGAATTAAATCAGAAATTCCGACTTGATCTCGTTCCGCTAAAGTCGGAGGCGGATCGACCACATCGCCAATAATTTTATCAACCCCAATCAAATTCGGCGTTGATTTAAAGGTTTCGATTAACTGCTGATGCCCCGGTTCGACGGGTAAATCTCGATAGAAGTCTAGACCGATCGCCCGGGGTTGCTGTTGTTTAATCTGTTCAATTAATTGTGAAAGCAATGCATCGGACATCGGCCATTTTCCCAAATACCGAATATCCGGTTCATCAATGGTGACAATCACAATTCGGGGGTCTGGCGCTTCCCTCGGACGCAGAGAAAACAAGAGATCCAAAGTCGCCAATTCCAGAATTTGTAACCATCCCGTCGCATTAATCGCCATCACAAAAGCAGCAATGGTAAGAGTTGTGATCGATACTGCCCGCCATTGCCATAATTTACGGATTTGATGATTGATTTTTAGCAAGGCCGATCCTCTCAAATTCAGAATTAATTTCAGAAGGCATAATTTCCGATCCGTTTGGGCATCAGCAATCTAGGCATCTTTGCCAGAACCCGATCCGGCACATCACCCCGATTGATTTGCGATCGCCTGCTTGGTTTTAACGGTTTATCTGAGGTTAATTCCATATTCAGACATTAGATTTAGCCTATCAGGATTTAATGAATCACCAGCCAAAGGAAATCTATGTATTGCTTGGATCGGGGCTAAAGCTACCGCCACTCTATTCTATAGATAGCCATAATTTAGCCATGATTTAGGCATAAAAAACCCGGCTGGTGTCACCACAAGCCGGATTAGCTTTCAACCAATGATTAGCTTCTGCACCATCATCGATCGCTCAATTGTGAAGGATCGATGATTAATTTTCTTCAAGAATCAGCGGTTTAGTCGCGATCGCCTCTAAGCCCGCAGAAGTCAAAAACTGTTCCCAGGCAGCGGTATAGCTTTCTGGTTGTTGCTGACGCAACCAGGCCAAAGTGGTTAGGGCATCAAACCAAACCCCGGCAGAGGCATAAGATTTTGCCACTTCCAGAGAGGGGGTGGGGTCAAACTGAATCAGTCCCACCTCACTGGGGGACACCCGCTTCACCCAACCAGTCACCATTGGGCTATTTGGTCCGACCGGTCCTTCGCAAGCTAGAGCAAAAGTCCAGCGATAATTTTTCCCCACCTCTAAAGCTGGGGCATCTTCGGGAAGCTCAATGCTAATAATACTGGCGCCTTCAGGAACGGGCAACATTTTCTGGTAGTAATAATCTTCAGTTTGGTCTTTCAGAGTAAAAAATATTTGTTGCGCCGAAGTGGAAGGCACATACATAAAAAAGGTGGGGCGATCGCTCACCGTAAACTCTTGCCGACTATTCTGAGGCATCAAGGGCAGCACCGATTTCGTCGAACTCGAACTATCAGTGGGGCAATACCCGGTATCACGAGTCGCCCCCCCTTGGGAACGATCCAGAGTTCGGTTGCCGGGAGGCTCAAATGTCACTCCAGCAATAATTTGACTTTCTATCACAGCTTCAGACGGCATCTGGGCTTGGGCTGACAAACCACCCAGAAGCATGGTTAAGGAGAAACTGACCAGGGAAAAGCCTACGAGAGAAATTGGAGATTTATTCAAAGTCATCACCTAAAAACCTCTTCAAAGTTATGACTTGGTTGTTTCAACATTGATGCTTGTATATAATCAACACATCTCGACATAGCATCCAGACGGATCCGATCTTCTCAGAAGATAGATCGGGAATGACGCATCACCTGAATATCTGGGAAAAGGGATCGAAGGATTTGCCTTATGTATGACGCCTTTTCTAATTATTATACTGTCAGCAATGGCGGGGTTTCGGGGTTGGTCGCACTAAACAAACTACCATCGGCCATCACCAAACTTTCGGCACTACTAGCAAAAAATGAACCGCCAATATTTAACTGGGCATTTGGGACAAAGATAATGCCGTTGGGGTTGAGGAAAAATAAACTCGCTGTTCCATTAGCGCGAATTAAGCCACCAATATATAGTCATTTCAATTGTGATTGATATCACTATACAGCCGTTGGGAGATTTGTGAGGTTGCATAACAACACAAATTCAACACTTGTCATTCCCGCTTAGGGAGGTTGGGGGGAGCGAGATCGGTATTTTGCGAGGATTGTCTAATATGTCTGTCTAATATGTCAGACCTGGAATCAAATCATTCAATTAAACCAGTAAAACCCCGGTTCTTTAATAAGAACAAATCTGGGGTTTTCGTTAACTGAATTTTCCGCAAATTCACCAATTAACCATCGGCGGTAATCTGACGAATCAACTCCTCTTTCACCGCTTCCGCTTGGTCATTATCCACTTGGCAAGTTCCCGCATTGGCATGACCACCGCCGCCATATTTCAGCATTAATTTGCCGATATTTGTATTGGCAGAACGGTTAAAAATTGACTTGCCTACGGCAAACACAGTATTTTGTTGTTTTAAGCCCCACATCACATGGATGGAAATATTACACTGAGGATATAAAGCATAAATCATAAAGCGGTTACCCGCATAAACAATCTCCTCATTTCTTAAATCTAAAACTACTAAATTTTTATAGACTTTTGAACAGCGCTTTAATTGTTCTTTAAAAGGGACAGATTGCTCAAAATAAAGCTCGATTCTTTCCTTGACATCAGGGAGAGCTAAAATTTCCTGAATGCTATGATTTTTGCAATAATCAATTAACTCCATCATTAATTGATAGTTAGAAATCCGAAAATTCTTAAACCGCCCCAATCCTGTCCGGGCATCCATAATAAAGTTTAACAGCACCCAATTTTCGGGAGCTAAGACTTCATTTTTTTCAAATTTAGCCGAATCAGATTTATCAACCGCCTCCATCATTTCATCAGAAATATTCGGAAAGGTTTCTTTACCGCCATAGTAGTTGTAAACCACTCTGGCCGCTGAAGGCGCATTGGGTTCAATAATGTGATTATCTTGAATTTGTTCGTTTCTAATCGTTTCACTGGCGTGGTGGTCGAAGGCTAAATGGACGCCTTTTACATAAGGCAAGTTAGTGGTAATATCCCGATCTGTGACTTCAATTTTTCCATCCTGCATATCTTTAGGATGAACAAATTTAATATCATCAATCATGTCTAGTTCTTTGAAGAGCACGGCGCAAACTAGACCGTCAAAGTCACTCCGAGTGACTAATCGGTATTTTCTTTCATTCGTAGACATGGAAAAACCTCTTGGCTATCAGGCCCAATTTAACCTCTATTGAAACTTATGTATTCTAATCTGTCTAGGCTGATCGCGCCAATTCATACCAAATACAGTTCTCATAAACTGACTATGGTAATCCTCTAAAACACTTGTGGATTCCCGCCTATAGCCTACGCTAACCTATGGGAAGCCGCTTCGCGTCTACGGCTAATGCTTCGCTAACGCGGTTCGGGACGGATGCCTTTATAGACGGGTTTTGACAACCTTAATTGATATCAGATCCGCTCGCCGGTAAACCTGCAACAATATCGTCTTGCTGCTCCTCTATCCTCTATCCTCTATCCTCTATCCTTCTATCCTCTCTGTTGGGCAGCCTAGTTAGTTAGAGGGAGGTTAGAAGAAATCCCGGAACTCCACCGCCAAATTTGAATCGTGTTATTGTCGCCCCCAGTCGCCAGCATGGTGCCATCGGGACTAAAAGCCACTGCTTGCACCGCATCCACCGTGGCGGAAATCCGGTGGAGGACTTCACCCGATCGCAAACTCCAAAGCCTCAGCCCATCCCGACTAGCGCTGGCGAGGGTTTGACCATCAGGGGCGATCGCCAAAGTATGAATCGGGCCAAGATGCTCTCCCAAAGACCTCATTTCCCCAGTATCCAGATGCCACAGTTTGATCGTGCGATCGTAACTACCACTGACTAAATATTCTCCATCCGGGGTGAATGCCAGGGCACTAACGGCATCCGTATGTCCTTTAAAACTGCCTTCATTCGGGTTATGACGGGGGACAAAACAGCCCAGAGTCTCGGTACAGTCTGGTTGGGCATCCCAAAGAGTAATTTCGCCGTTTTTGCCCCCTGTAACTAACAGCCTGCCGCGAGGATCGACCGCCACGGAGTAAATCGGATTCAGCCGTAATAAAGTTTCAATAAATAGCTGCTGCCGAAGATTCCAGATTCTCAGTCCATCCAACCCCCCACTAATTAAATTTTGGGCATTAGGAGTAATTGCCAAAGACATCACATGGGACGAATGGGAGGCAAAGGTGCGGATTAACTGACGGTTTTCCAAATCCCAGAGATTAATCAGGGAATCTTCTCCCCCACTGACCAAGGTTTTACTATCAGGGGCGATCGCCATTGACAGCACCCTGGTTTGATGTCCTTTCAACTGTCCCCGATGCCTGCCATTTCGCACAGTCCACAAATGAATAATCGGGTCATTGCGACCCCCACCACTGACTAAAATTTGTCCATTGGGAGTAAACACCAACGACTCAACCGCCGTTTTATGGCGACTTTCCAGAGTTCTGACTAGCTGAATATTCCCCCAAGAAGATTCCCGGGTCAACGTCTGAGGGGGGGAGTTCGCAAACAAAGGAAGTTGACCCAAGGAAATGGGGATTAAAGTACAAAACAAAGAAAAAGAAAACAGAATGACTATGTTGCGTCCGGTGCTGATTTTCTTTTTCAGGTAATTTGTCATTAGTCTAATTGAATATTAGGGCAAATTGTCCGGGCGATGCGGTCAGCACTTGGGCGGTCTTGCCAACCGGAAAGTAAGCCTTGGAGTTTGCCGCGTAAAGTTTCTAAGGATTCTATTTGCTCGGCGAGCTCAGCTAATTTCTGCTGAACCAGTTGTTTCACTTCACCACAAGGCAACTGACCTTGGTCGTGCAAATGGAGAATTGTTTTAATTTCATTTAAACTTAACCCAAAAGATTGCGCTCGCTTAATAAAAGCCAAACGATTAAGTACCTGGTGGTCAAACAAACGATAACCAGATTCAGAACGTTTGACCGTGGGGGCAAGTAAACCAATTTCTTCGTAATAACGAATAGTTTTAACTGGCAAACCACTTTGACTGGCGACTTCGCCAATCTTTAACCGCTGAACATCGGGGATGATTAGGGAGTTCATGGGTCAAGCCTCAAGCCAGGGAATAGCCACTTTCTCAGGATTGCTGGTTCTTCTGTTTTGGCGTCTGTTTTGGCGGCTGTTTTGGCGGCTGGCAAATTCCTGGTAAATTTCCGGTAAATTTCCGGTAAATTTCTGGTAAATTTAACAATTTAACAGCTAATTATTCCGAGAAATTTCATGTCGATTATCTGAATAATTTACCAAAATAATTACCCTATCCGCAGAAAAGTTAGAAATTCGGTGGATGTTTTTTCTGAGCCATTAACATCGGCATTTGGGGTCGAGAAGAACTTGGAGGGAGATAACGTTCTGGCAATTGTTCGGGGATTTCTTCCGGTTCATTTCTAATAATTTGCCAGAGGCGTAAAAATAGCGCTAAACCAACCATACTCACGCCAAAACCAAACAAAGACGCGCTATTTTCCACTCCACCAATTACCGCATCTACCGCTCCCACCGTAACAATAAAACTACAGATGGGTTCTTGACGGTAGGCTGACTTAATAAATCTAAATAAAGCAGCGTTCATCACAGACTTTTGCCTTCCTATTTCTTTCTAAATTGATCGATTCGGTGTTTTAGTCATCAGGAATAAATTTTTAATTGATTTATCCTGGAATAGAAACCTGAACGGTTGATGGTTTTTCTGACAGATAATCCAGAATCCTTAAACAAGGGAGTTATCCTATTCTGGGGTGCCATGGGTTCACGGTCAAGATGGACTGGGCAATGGAACCGAAACAAATCTTATCAGCATATTTTTGGATTGACTACATATAGGCTACATATAGTTCAGGGATTCTGAGCAAAGTTTTTAAGTTTTTGCGCGCTTGCTTTAATCTTAGCAGAATTCCGGTGATTAACTTAATCATAGGGCGAATGTCTGGGCTTTTGAGGAGCCGCAGGCTCTCCTGGGAGCAATTTAATTTGTCAAGCAATAATCAGCAATAATATTTAATCTACATTTCCGTGACTGATGTTCCAGGAATTACATGCATTAGCCCACAGGTAAATCTGGTTAACTTCTGACCTTGCCGGTAGAGAAACAGCGATCGCCTCTGGGACTGTTTTGATCTTCCCGGTCATCACATCCCCAAGACTCACAAGGGGCTGGACAGGTTTCTGGCTGACGCCTTAGACCAGGAGAAGGCACCGCCCTCTCCTAAAGTCATCGGATCCATCCATCAATTAGTTTAAACCTAGCCAAGATAGGACACCTTGACCTGTTAAATATTCGATCGCCACGGTCAAAACAAAGCCAATCATCGCCGCTCGACCATTCAAGCGTTCGGCATACTCATTAAAACCAAATTTCGGATCGGCCAATTTGGGAGTGGTAGTGGGTGGGGGTTGTGTCATGGTGTTTAAATAAATTTACAATTCTTTACGTCCTGCTGTAATCCATTTTAAATACCACAGGCAGAACGTCAACTACTTTTGACCAAAAGAAGGGCAAGGAGCGTTTGGTGCGTGGGAGCGAATGGTGCTTTTGAAGCAGGGAAGAAAAGAGATGCCTAGAAAAGAGATGAATTATGAAAACTCTCTGCCCCGTCCGCCCCGTCCGCTCCCGTCCGCTCCGTCCGCCTCCCCGGTCCTAACCCGATGCTTTCTTGCGGGTGGTGGACTTGGTGGTGGACTTGGTGGTGGACTTGGTGGTGGACTTGCTCTTACCTTTACCGTTACTGGATTTTGATTCAGCGGCTTTGCGGGCTAACAATTCCACCGCTTGAGCGAGGGTGACATTTTCGCTTGCTTGATCTTTCGGCAGGGAAACATTGATTTTCCCGTGGTTGATATAGGCACCATAAGAGCCGTCATAGATATTCACGGGTTCCCCGTCCGCCGGATGTTCTCCTAGTTCCCGCAAGGGTTTTTTGCCGGTGCTGGTTTTACTGCTTTTGCCGCGTTTTGGCTCCGCCAACAGTTCTAAAGCGCGGCTGAGGTCAATAGTGAAAACATCATCTCCGGCTTTGAGGGAGCGATAATCTTTGCCTTCCTTTCCTTGGTCATGAACCACATAAGGGCCAAATCTGCCTAATCCCGCTGTAATTTTGCCTCCCGTTACTGGGTGGTTGCCCAAATGTCGGGGCAGAGACAGTAAATTTAAAGCATCTTCCAGGGTGAGGTTTTCTACAGTCATGCCTTTGGGCAAAGAACAGCGCTTGGGCTTTTTGTTTTCCTCACTGGCTTCCCCAAGTTGCACATAAGGCCCATACTTGCCGATCATCACATAGATGGGTAAGCCTGTAATGGGGTCAATGCCTAATTGTTCTGGACCGGCAGTTTTTTGCCGCAACAATATCTCAATTTGTTCAGGATTGAGATCAGCAGGGGTTAATTCCGCCGGCAGTGAAGCGGTGACGACGCCATCGCCGTTTTCCGCTTCGATGTAAGGCCCGTAGCGACCAATGCGGATTTTGGCATTGATGCTTTCTAGTTCTATGGTGCGAGCACTTTGGGGTTCAATTTGGTCTTCTTGCTGTTTGACTTGGGTGGAGAGTCCCTGTTCGCCACAGTAAAATTCCCGCAAGTAGGGTACCCAGTCTGCGACCCCAGTAGAAATTTCATCTAGGGTTTGTTCCATGCGGGCGGTGAATTTGGTATCGACTAATTCGGGAAAATATTTTTCCAGCAAATTTGTCACCGCAAAAGCGGTGAAGGTGGGGACTAGGGCGTTATTTTTCAGCTTGGCATAGCCTCGGTCAATGATGGTGCCGATGATGCTGGCGTAGGTACTGGGACGGCCAATGCCTTCACTTTCTAGGGTTTTGACCAGGGCAGCCTCGGTATAACGGGCGGGGGGCTGGGTTTCATGCCTGATCGCCTCTAAGTTTTGGCACTCTGGGCGATCGCCGACTTTCAGGTTGGGCAAAATGATTTCCTGATTTTCCAACGCCGCATCCGGGTCATCGGATCCTTCCACATAGGCCCGCAAAAAGCCGGGAAAAGAAATCCGTTTTCCGGCAGCGCGAAATACCGCGTCATCCACCTGTAAATCTACGGTGACAAAGGTTTGGCGAGCGTCGGCCATTTGAGAGGCTACGGTACGCTTCCAAATTAATTCATAGAGTTTCAGTTCGCGCTCGCTCAACCCCGTTTCTTGGGGGGTGCGGAAATAGCTGCCCGCAGGACGGATGGCTTCATGGGCTTCTTGGGCGCCTTTGGTATTAGTAGCGTATTGCCGAGGTTTAGGACTGAGATATTCTTTACCGTATTTTTGGCTGACACAATCACGGGCAGCCGCGATCGCTTGCTCCGATAAGTTTACGGAGTCCGTCCGCATATAAGTAATATAACCCTGCTCATATAAATTCTGGGCTATCCGCATGGTTTCCCGGGCAGAAAGCCTTAACTTACGGTTGGCTTCTTGTTGCAAGGTAGAAGTGGTAAACGGCGGCGACGGCTTGCGGCTCGTCGGTCGTTCTTCCACATTAATCACCGTCCAAGGCTTTCCGCTGAGTCGGGCTTGCAAATCTAAAGCTTCCTGTTCATTTAGCAGCACCACTTCACGGCCTGCGGCAATTTGGCCTGTGGCTTCATCAAAATCGCTGCCCGTGGCCAGTTTCGTCCCTTTCAGGCTGATTAACTTGGCCTCAAAGGGACTATTTGCTTGCACCAGATTGGCTTTTAAGTCCCAGTAGGTTCCCTGGCGAAACGCTAACCGTTGCCGTTCGCGCACCACCAGCAAACGCACGGATACCGATTGCACTCGGCCTGCCGACAAGCCACTGGTAATTTTTTTCCAGAGTAAAGGAGATAGGGTATAACCCACGAGGCGATCCAGGATCCGTCTGGTCTCTTGAGCATGAACCAGTTGAGCGTCGATGTCTCGACAATTTTGCAGGGCTTCCCGGATTGCCTCTTGGGTGATCTCGTGAAACACCATCCGCTTGACCGGTACCTTGGGCTGGAGTATCTGGAGTAAATGCCAGCTAATACTCTCCCCTTCTCGATCTTCGTCCGTGGCCAGAATCAATTCTGAAGCGCCTTTGAGGGCTTCTTTGAGTTCTTTGACGATTTTCTTTTTGTCTTTCGGAACCACATAAATGGGTTCAAAATCACCATCCACATTCACCCCAAGCGCTGCCCAGGGTTGACCTTTCACTGAGGCGGGAATTTCGCTTGCGGACTGGGGAAGATCCCGGACGTGCCCCATAGAAGCCTCCACCACATAATCCGAGGGGAGGTAATTGCGAATGGTACGAGCTTTGGTGGGAGATTCCACAATGACCAGCTTTGACATGGGCTCAAAATTGCTCAAAATTTTCGCGAACAATAGCTATTTTAGTAAAACCGAGGAGCGACAAGCCCGCTCGGGCATCTAGGCTAAATTCAGAGTGAATCAGTGCGAGGACTTCGGGCGGGTTTCTCTCTTCCTATTACTTATATATATCGATTTGTCTTTACCTCGAAATTACACCCTAACTTAATTTATCCACCCTTGACCGTTGAACGTTAACCGAAGTCCACGGAAAAATTCAATGATTTCACCACCAAAATCCAATGTAAAGTATTTTTACAGTCTGATTGGATACAGTTGGGCGCGTGAAGCATCGCCGCGAGGCAAGAATCGCGGTTCAGATTACTGAGGCAAAAACGCTCAACTGTCCCTAAAGACAGTTCAACCTAATTTACAGACTATGGACTTTGCTAATCTTGCAGCCGAACTGAATACCGGGGCGATCTTGCCAGAGGGAATTGTCATTGTTACCCTCGTTGTGGTAGCGATCGCGGATCTGATTGTCGGGCGGTCGTCTCCTTTGGATGAAACCAGCAACGCTGATATGGCATCCGCAACGCCGCGCGAACGCGCCTGGATTCCTTATGTAGCGCTCTCCGGTTTATTGGCGACCGAGGTCGCCCTGTACTATCAATGGGATAGTACCACTCCCGAAGCCTTTTTAGGGGCTTTTAATGGCGATGCCCTCAGTGTGGTCTTTAGAGGCATCATTGCTCTTTCCTCGGCGGTGACAATTCTGATGTCGATTCGCTATGTACTCTGCTCAGGCACCGCTTTGGCTGAGTTTATTATGATATTGCTCACCGCCACCATTGGGGCAATGTTCCTCTGTGCCGCTAATGAACTGGTGATGATCTTTATCTCTCTGGAAACCCTGAGTATCTCCTCTTATTTGTTAACGGGATACATGAAACGGGATCCTCGCTCCAATGAAGCGGCTTTAAAATATTTGCTGGTTGGTGCTTCAGCATCGGCGGTTTTCCTCTATGGCACCTCCTTGCTTTATGGCTTGTCCGGTGGCGAAACCAACCTGGAAGCGATCGCCGCTGGTTTAGCCAAAGGCAATCCGGAAGAGTCGATTACTCTGCTCATTGCCTTAGTATTTGTAATCGCCGGGATTGCCTTTAAAATTTCGGCAGTCCCCTTCCACCAATGGACTCCAGACGTTTATGAAGGTTCGCCCACACCCGTGGTCGCATTTCTGTCCGTCGGTTCCAAAGCCGCGGGATTTGCCCTTGCCATTCGTCTGCTGGTAATTGCCTTCCCCTTGGTCAGCGAACAATGGCATTTTGTCTTCACCGCCTTAGCCATTCTCAGCATGATTTTAGGCAATGCGGTGGCGATCGCCCAAACCAGTCTCAAACGGATGCTGGCTTATTCTTCCATTGGTCAAGCCGGATTTGTCATGATTGGTTTAGTCGCCAACACCGATGCCGGTTATGCCAGCATGGTTTTCTACTTGCTGGTTTACCTATTTATGAACCTAGGGGCATTCACTTGCTTAATTCTCTTCTCCCTACAAACGGGGACTGACCAAATTAGTGAATATGCCGGTCTGTATCAAAAAGACCCTTTACTCACCCTGGCGTTAAGTATTTGCTTACTGTCACTAGGGGGCATTCCGCCCTTGGCTGGATTCTTTGGGAAATTGTATATTTTCTGGGCAGGTTGGCAAGCCGGACTTTATGGCTTAGTCCTAGTCGCTTTGATCACCAGTGTCATCTCGATTTACTACTACATTCGGGTGGTCAAGATGATGGTGGTTAAAGAACCCCAGGAAATGTCCGAATCCGTGAAAAAGTATCAAAAAGTTCGCTGGAATTTACTCGGAATGCGGCCTTTACAAGTGGGCATCATTCTGACTTTAGTGGCCACATCTTTAGCCGGAATTCTTTCTAATCCCTTGTTCACCTTTGTTAATGACTCAGTGACTCGGACAGAAATGTTGCAATCTTCGATTCAAACCGAATCCGTAGCCACTTTGCTGCCCCAGTCTTCCGTATCGGTCAAAAATTAACGCCGATTTTTTATCTGATTCGCCAAAAATGCCTGACTGTTTTAGTCAGGCATTTTTTATGTCGGTTACTTATTGTTTAAGCAACTGGGCATTGCCCACGGACAGATTTCATCCGGAATATAAATCATATATTTTCCTATTTATGCCTAACCAACTGTTGCTAAAATATCTCTTTCAGTCAACAGAATATATTCTTGATTTTCCATTTTTATCTCTGTGCCAGCATACTTAGAATAGAGGACTTTATCTCCAATTTTGACATCCAGGGGAATGCGCTTACCATTTTTATCAACTTTTCCAGAACCCACCGCAACGATTTCTCCGAGTTGTGGTTTTTCTTTGGCAGTATCAGGCAGCAGAATGCCTCCGGTGGTTTTTTCTTCCGATGCACTGATTTTGACAAATACGCGATCGCCTAGGGGTTTAACCGTGGAAACATTGATGCTAACGGCCATAAAACTCACCTGTCAATTTAATAGTAAAGAGCAATAGTTTTTCTAGTTTATCTTACTAAATTAACGCGCAAGCGCAACTTGTCTAACTGTACGGTTTACCGAACCGGAAACCTGGGCATCTTGTGGGTGCGGAGGTAGAGGATGCATAGGAAAGAGGAAAAAGGAAAGAGGAAAATTCTCTCTCCTCTTTTCTCTTTTCTCTTTTCTCCCGGAGCAGGGGAGTCCGCCCTCAGCGGCACAGACAAATTAACAACTGATAATTGACAATTGCTAATTAAATATATTGGCACTCAATTATAAATCATCAATTATCATTCATCGGTTATTAAATATTGAATATTAATTATTAATTACACCCCAACCAAAAAACCCCTACCCAGCAACCAACAACCAACAAATTAACCAACAAATTATTGATGAATTGGCAGAATAATCTTAAACTCAGTCCCGGCAGCCAATCTGGAACATTCGAGCTTACCCCCATGTTTTTCCACAATAATTTGATAGCTAACCGAAAGACCTAACCCGGTGCCTTTGCCTAACTTTTTCGTCGTAAAAAACGGAGCGAAAATTTGCGGTAAAATAGATTCAGGAATGCCACAACCATTATCAGCAATGCGAATTAATACTTGACTTTTTAGCAATTCTGTGGTAATAGTAATGGTGGGCTGGTCGATATTTTCTAAAGCATCAATGGCATTACTGATGAGGTTCATAAAAACTTGATTTAATTGCGCCCCATAACATTCTACTTTCGGTAAATTGCCATAATTTTTCACTACTTTAATCTCCCGACCTTCCCCTGACTTGAGGCGATGTTGCAAAATTAACAGGGTGCTATCAATCCCTTGATGAATATCCACCGCCTTCATTTCCGCTTCATCATGGCGAGCAAAAGTGCGCAATGACAAGACAATTTGCCGAATGCGTTCCGTTCCTATTTTCATAGAAGCTAGGGCTTCCGGTAAATCGTGACTAATAAAATCCAGATCCATCTCCTCTATTTTTTCTAAGATTTCGGCGGTTGGTTCGGGATAATGGGCTTGATACAGTTGCACCAATTCTAGTAAATCTTGAGCATAATCGCCAATATAACTCAGGTTGCCATGAATAAAATTAATCGGGTTATTAATTTCATGGGCAACTCCAGCCACCAACTGCCCCAAAGAAGCCATTTTTTCGTTTTGAATCATTTGGGCTTGAGTTTTTTGTAAATTTTGCAGAGTCCGGGACAATTCCGCCGCTTGCCGACGAGTTTGTTCCAACAATTCCGCCTGTTGGATGGCAATTCCCAATTGTACCCCCACCTGGGCTAATAAGTTAATTTCTTCATCTTGCCAGTAACGCGGACGTGAGGTTTGATAAGCTACTAATAAACCCCACAGTTTTTCCCTTTGTAAAATGGGGACAAATGTTTCATTTCTAGGATACCGACATTTTCCTGACTGATTAGCTGACTGATTAATTGTTTCCCAACTTTCTTTGAAGAACACTGTCTGGGCAGGTTGTGGAGTGAAACCATCCACAATAGAATCAGCGACAAATTCCCCACTCCAGTCAGGATAAAAGCGATAGATCGCCACTCGTTCTACTTCTAATAGTCGCCGGACTTCTTGGGTGGTAGTTTGGAAAATTGTATCAATATCTAAAGATTGGCGAATTTTATCAATGGTGGTAGCAAGCGATCGCTGCCGTTCTGCCGCTTTCGCCAATTGTGCGGCTTGATTCTGCACTTGATTCAGATAGTCTGCTTGCTGCAATGCTACCCCAAGCTGACTGGCAATTTGGGACAGCACTTCCACCTCCTCTTCCTGCCATTCACGGACAGCAGAATTTTGGTAGACAGCTAATAACCCCCAGATTTTTGTTCCCTGGTAAATACCTACGATCGCATAAGCTTTCGCCTGCATACTTTCCAGCACTTGCAGATAGCAGGGAGGAAAACCTGCTTGGTAGACATCATTACAAGTACGAAATGACTGCCCTTGGACAAAATTTCCGCCCTGGGTTGTTTGTAAATAAGTATCCGTCGAAATTACTTCCGCCAAAGATTTTATGGTGCAGTTACTAATATCTCTAATACTATTGGTAAGATCGGTAATATTATTCTCTAGTCGGGACGGTTCTATTTGCTGAATTAACAGTGGAGTCCACCCGGGGGCAACCGACTCAAAAACGCAGGCACCACTCCAATCAGGATTGAACCGATAGATGATTACTCGGTCAACGCGCAGTAATTTTTGCACTTCCTCAGTGGTGGTGCGAAAAATCGTTTCAATGTCCAATGACCGCCGAATTTTATCCACGATCGCCACTAAAATTTTCTGGCGCTCGATCATTCTTTCCCGTTTGGCGGCTTTGGTGAGTTGTGCCGATTGGGCCTGCATTTGTTTGAGGTACTCTAACTGTTGCAGGGCTAGGGTCAATTGTGAACCAATTTGAGAAAGTAAATCGATTTCATCTTCTTGCCAATGTCGGGGGGCAGAGTTTTGATAAGCCGCTAACAGTCCCCAAAGCTTTTCCCCCTGAAATAAAGGAACAATTACATAAGCCTTGGCTTCAAATTGTTCTAAGAGTTGAATGTGGCAGTCCGCATGACCAGCTTGGTAAATGTCATCAACGGCAAAAGTTTCATTGTTGGCATATCTACCTCCTTTGGTTTCTTGGAGGTAAGTATCCTCAATGATGGGTAATGTTCCGACTAAGGGTACGTAGCCTTCTGCCACTGATTCAGCGACAAAGGTGCCAGTCCAGTCCGGTAAAAATTGATAAATTGCCACCCGGTCGGCGTTGAGGAGTTGCCGCACTTCTTGGGTGGCGATCGCGAAAATTGTCTCGATATCTAGAATCTGCCGAATTTTATCGATGATTCGGGCAACAATTTTCTGGCGATAAATCTGTTTTTCTCGTTCTGCTGCCCTGGCAAGTTCGGCGGCTTGAGCTTTAATTTGCTGTAAATATCGATCATGTTGCAGGGCAACTCCCAAGTGGTCGGCAATTTGTTGGACAAATTCGATTTCGTCTGGTTGCCAAGACCGAGGCCCACTACATTGATGAATGCAAAGCAGTCCCCAAAGGGTTTCGTCTTGGAGGAGTGGCACGACTAAATTGGCGCGAACCTGGAATTGTTCGAGGATTTTGACATAACATTCGCTGAGTTCGGCAGCGTAGATATCTGCGACTACTTGAAATTGTCCCTGTTGGTAGTGGATGGCAAATTTTTCCCAAAAACAATGGTCATAGACTTTTGCCCCCAAAGCGGATGGCCAATTTTCTCCCACATCTTCCGCCACAAATTCTCCCTCCCAATTTCCTTGGGGATCTAAGCGAAAGATTGCGACGCGATCGCACTTGAGTAGTTGCCGCACTTCCTGAGCGGTGATGGTGAAAATGACGCCTAAATCCAGGGATTGACGAATCCGGGCGATCGCCCTAGCTAAAGCTTTTTGCTGATTTAATTCCTCTTGAATTGCCGGGATATTCGAGTCATTAGTATTTACTGGATTGGCTTTGTCTTTTGGTTGAAGTTCTAATTTGGCTGGCATAAAAATATTTGGTTAACCTTTGATTAACTTAAATCCTGTAATTGAATCCTGTAATTGAGAATACTGAGCATAAACTGAGCATAAATTAATTTCTATGTCAATCTGCTTCAGCCTTAATCGTTTTTGGTTTCTTCCCATTATACCATTGCCTGAGCAGTTATCCAGGGTTCGGCTTTCCATACATCAGGAATTTATTAAGTTTATATCAGCTTTCCCCACAACAGGTTAAACACTTGTTAAGTGAGCTTCGCCAATTGTTGCCAGCAGTAATTTCTTTGAGTTTAATCTTGAAATTTAACTTTAAATTTAAGGCTTTCCAAAATCTCAGCCAATAACAAAATACCCCCGTCTTTTAGTTTAACCGCTTGCTGGTCAAACCGAAATTGCCGGGGTATTTCTCAAACTTGCTATAAAATCTGCTACAAAACCATTATCAACCAACCGTCCATCACCCGGCGGTTGTTTTTAAGTTACTGGTACTTAGCTGAGATACAACATATGCAAAATATTATAGCTGCTCACCGCTTGTGACTCAAAAATGCTGCTCAATTAGCTCAAAAATATGGTAGTCTCTGGAGGAGCAATACTTAAAAAGTCCCTATTTTGGCGTCCTGGTACACCTAGCTTGGGTTCGTCTTTTTTATGCTTTTGTTTTAAAGGATAAAAATCTGGGTTAGGTTGGCTGGGTGCAACTTCCGGTTCTTTGTGGTTTTCTTCCGTGATATTTGAGCAAGCACCGTTGTTTTTTTCCAGGGCAGATAAAATTCCCAATGAACTAGCAAGTAATCCTATATACAGCAATAACAAAGGCAAATTAAAGTTATTTTCTTGGAAAAAACCATTTTTGGCTAGACTTTTTGGCACGATTTTTTTTGAAAATTCAGCGGCGTTGGGAAGATTTTTCAGAAAAGAACCCGCCAGTTCTCCGCCATCCAAACCCACCGCATTACCAAGTATCCGTAGCTGTCCTTGTAGGTAGACAGCTTCTGGCATTTTTTTTAAAACAACCCTCTTCAATTGCGGCAATTCTACTAACTGGAATAGAAGTTTTAACATACAATTGAGCATGAGTCATCCCTTGGGCTAAACGGGCTGCCTTAATTTTACTGCCAATTTCTTTTAAAGTTTCTTCTGGAGTTTTAGCTTGGCTTTGAGCCGACGATTGATTTTTTCAGACATTTTAACAGCTTTTTGATTAGCGAAATTGCTGATAAATTTAGCCAAAAAGTTGCCGCATTTTTGATTATTTTTTTTCAAGTATAACCCAGAATCTGCCATAAGGGAAGAGGTATATTTACCAGAGTTAGTAATAGCTGAAACTGGGGGGTTGTCTTTCTGGATAGGTAAGTCTTGGGCGTCTTTAACCAGGGATAGGGTAGAAGAATTTGGTGGAGTTGCTAGATTGGTCGGTTGTTTTGAGAGATTTTCTAGCGATCTGGATGAGAGATTAGAGGGTTGTGCTAAGATAGGTGACAGCTGAGATTCGCAGGTAGAAAGAAGCTTATGAAATGCTATTCTAATTACAGCCCTGGTAATCTTCTTCAGAAGAGAATTAGCTTTTTTATCGTTGATAAATTTGGTGTTAGTTAACGTGGCTATAGCCTCGCAGTAAATAGGACTAGCATAGACTTCTGCTTCTATTTCTGTCACCAAATCAATGATTTGATTCAAGTTAATTTTTCCCGGAACAATATAAGCTGATTGTGCTAGAGTCATAGGTGATTATCCCAGCTTTTGGATGATAAATTGGCTAAATGTTGTGCCTATGGTAAATGGCCGATGAAAGATATCATCAGTATATGAGTCAAAGGCAAAGTGGTCGCCAGTTTAAGACTGATGAAACTTACAGTAGTCTGCCTAAATCTTGGGATTCTAGATACTACTAATCTGTTTTCAGGGATCTAGATCTCCTTTCCGGAGTAAGCAGGAAATTTGCCCGGAATGCAAGAAAAGGCTCGGCTGCTGGGGTCAGCACTTGTATGATTTGTGGCGATATTTGTTGCGATCCTTTCGGCTATGTCAATATTTAATTTGTTCCCTTCACTCTGGATGTATTGTGAGTTACTGCCTGAATCCTAAATGTCCCAATCCTACGGATCCACTGCACGAGCATCACCGCATTTGCCGACATTGTGGATCGCTTTTGCTGTTGCAAGGCCGTTATCGTGTCCAAGGTCTTTTGGGGGAGGGGGGTTTTGGCACAACCTATAAGGTACTGGATGAATCAGCGGGAAAATCGGAGGTTAAGGTTTTAAAGGTACTGAGTTCTAATAATCGCAAGGCGATCGCATTATTTCAACGGGAGGCAGAGGTACTCCAGCGGTTACATCATCCCGGAATTCCCCAGGTAGAAAGTGATGGTTATTTTATTTTTGCCGGGAGAAACCAAGAGTTTGAGTTGCATTGTTTGGTGATGGAGTTTATTGCCGGAGAAAATCTGGAACAGTGGATGCATCAGCGCGATCATCGACCCATCACCGAAACCCAAGCCGTTGAGTGGTTAATCCAACTGGTGGAAATTCTCCAACAAGTCCATCAACAGAATTATTTTCACCGGGATATTAAGCCGTCGAATATTATGCGGCGATCCGACTCACCAGACCATCATATAGGTCAGTTGGCCTTAGTTGACTTTGGCAGTGTCCGGCAAATTTCTGGAACTTACTTAGCTAAAGTGGCAGGGGGTGGTTCCGCGGTGACGGGAATTATTTCTCCCGGTTATACCCCTCCAGAACAAGCCAATGGTAAGGCGGTGCCCCAGTCTGATTTTTATGCTTTAGCCCGGACGTTTGTTTATTTGTTGACGGGCAAAGAACCGAATTTTTTTCCTGAAGATTCCCGGAACGGGGAGTTACAGTGGCGATCGCAGGTGGGGCATATTTTCCCCCCGTTGCTGGACTTACTGGATTATATGATGGCTCCGTTTCCCGGCAACCGACCCCAAAATACCTATCTGATTTGGCAACAGTTGCAAGAAATTCGGGCTACTTTGCAGTCTGAGGGATATTCTCGACAATCTTGGCGCAACCTTCAAAGCCCAGCCGCGCCCCCCACTTTCAGGACAAAATTCAGGACAAAATCATTATACCCGCCCTTATACCCGCCCTCCTACCCGCCCTCCCTGCCGCAGCCTTGGGTTATTCCCGCCCCCATGGCTCATAAACGCCACCACCGCCGCACTCACCGGCGCAGTCGTCACCGCACTTTTGCCAAATATACACCCAAATTCCTTATAGGGGCGATCGCCTTGACATTACCCATGACAGTCTTACAACTACTGCCCAACCTGGACTTACATGGTCATTTTACCCGTTCCTCCCCACCCTCGGCAGCGGGTTCTATCGGAGAAGAAATTGATCTATTTGATAGCATCAGAGCTCGTCCCCTGGAAATCTTGTCCGTAGAGCAGGTATTTCCGCCCTTGAACAAAAATTCCAACTTCCCTGGCCAAAATTTTGTTTTGACTAAGACCCTCACTGGTCATGCTTGGGGTGTGAATACGGTGGATCTGAGTCCTGATGCCAAAGTGTTGGTCAGTGGCAGTGTGGATAAAACAGTGAAGATTTGGCAAGTCGCTACCGGGGCGCTGCTGCATACTTTATCCGCTCATTCCCAACAGGTTTGGTCTGTAGCCTTTAGTCCCGATGGTAAAATGCTGGCAACTGCCGGGGGTGACGGCAAAATTAATCTGTGGGCAGTCAGTACCGGTGACCAGATGACAACTATTGAGGGTTTTTCTTCTTGGGTGACTTCGGTGGCTTTTAGTCCCGATGGTAAAACCCTGGCTAGTGGGTCGCAAGATGGCACCATTACTTTATGGGATGTGGCAAATGATGTCACGGGTTTTCCCAAAGTGGAGAAGCGAAACCAATTGTATGGTGACAGTCAGTCGGTGTTAGCGATCGCCTATTCCCCGTCGCAACCGATTTTAGTCAGTGGCAGCAGTGATGGCCAGATTAAAATCTGGGATCTGACCACGGGGACGGAAATACGGACTTTACAGCGTCCCAGAGAACAACTCCGCGCTTTGGCTCTTAGCCCCAATGGGCAGCAAATTCTCAGTGGCAGTGGGGACGGCACTTTTAGTCTCTGGGATCTGAATACGGGCGAACTTATTTTAGCGGTCAAAGCACATTCTGATGCGGTGCGAGCGGTGACTTTTGGCAGGGACGGACGGACGATCATCACTGGGGGCGGCGCCCTGGATAGTCAGATTAAAATATGGGATGCCACTAGCGGAGAACGGTTGCAAGTATTATCCGGTCACTCTGACACGGTGCATTCCCTGAAACTTAGTGCCGATGGCCAAATTCTCACCAGTGGCAGCGAAGACAATACAATAAAAATTTGGCGAGTTTTCTCGACCAATCAAGAAAATGCTCAGTAAAGCTCCCATATAATTGATGAAACCACAAAAAAAAATTAACTTTTTTACTATTTTTGCGGCGATTGTTTTGGCCTTCGGACTGGCAAGCTGTGGGGTTTCCGGGTTCAGCCCCAGCCATCCCCGCATTCTATTGGGCGATGAGGGAAAAGTTAGCCCCGATGCCAGTATTTTTGTGCCAAAACAAGCCCCGTTTATGGCCTCTTTGTTGGTCAATCCTGACCAATTAGAAGAATTTGTGCAGCAGACTGCGACCAGTAAAAAAAGTAGCCAAACTAACTTGCAAATTAGTCGCCAATTACAACGATTCAAAGCAAGTTTATTGGCACCAACTCAGGTTAATTATAGCACCGATATTCAACCTTGGTTGGGAAATGAAATTACTTTGGCTATGACGACTCCAGATATCGATCGCGACCCGGTGAATGGCTGGCAACCGGGTTATTTGCTGGCGCTGGCGACGAAAGATCCCCAAGCCAGTCGGGAGTTTCTCACCCATTTTTGGGAAAATAAACCCCTGATTGGCCATGAGTTAGTGCTGGAAAATTATGCCGGGGTACAATTAATTTATAGTAATGCGTTTAATGCCTCAGAATTGATTCCTTTATCTGGGGGAATTAAGCCTTTATCGGGGGATTGGGCTTCAGCGGTGGTGGGCGATCGCTTTGTCTTATTTGGCAATCACCCGAAAGTGCTCCGAGAAGCAATTAATAATGTGCAAGCAGCGGGGCTAAATTTACCGGATTATCCCCCATATCAAGCAGCGATCGCGCCCTTAATGAAAGATAGCCAAAAAAATCCCCAAATTGGCAAAACTTTTATCAATATGCCGCAATTGTTAGCCTGGTTAAGCGAGCGACCTTCCGTTGCAACCAGCGAAAACTTTGACCCCGACCTAGACTTAGATAGCCCGGAAATTTACGAACATTTGGCCATTGCTTTGGGGGTAAAAAAACAAGGATTAGTGGCACAAATAGCGGGCAATTTAATCGCTCCTACGGCAACAAATGAACCGTCGGCAACAGCGCCTTTGCCTTCTCCCGTTGGGGCATTGAAATATATCCCTGCGTCAGTGGATATTTTAGCTTCTGGCTCAAATTTGTCGGAATTATGGCAAAAAATAGCACCAACTTTAGCCAAAGATGGGGTAATTTCCGCTTTGGTTAATCCGCCATTAAGCAAGTTACAAAGTAATTGGCAAGTTAATCTCCCCGAAGATATTTTCCCCTGGGTAAATGGAGAATATGCCCTAGGTTTAATTGGCACAAATACCCCGGAGCAAAATTCTGATTGGGCTGACTGGATTTTTGTCGCGGAAAAAGGAGAAGCCACGGCAGCGGGGATGGCTCATTTAGATGCGATCGCCCGTCAAGAAGGTTACACTACTGGGTCGGTGACATTCGAGGAGCTGCCCCTTTCTGCTTGGACAAAATTAACCGCCGCCAAGGTAGAAGCAGGGGGAACTTTAAGCCTGAAAGCCAAAGTTCAAGGCTTACATACCACCGTGGGCAATTATGAAATTTTTGCCTCTTCAATTAATACCTTACAATCCGCTTTAAATGCGGCGAATAATGCGGCAAATAATGCGGCAAATTCTGGGTCAATTTTGCAACAACCAGCCTTTAGTGATGCGCTCGAGGCGTTAGCGTCGCCGAACTATGGTTATTTATATCTGAATTGGCCAAACGCCGAAAAGTTGTTAAAGCGAGAGTTTCCCATTTTACAACTCTTAGAAATTGCCGGAAACCCGATTTTTGATAATTTAGGTTCACTGATTTTTAGTGCCTATCCACCGGAATCTGGTTATCAACGGGGCAATCTTTTATTAAAGATTAAGGGCGAATAATAAGGGCGAATAAACTTAAAGCAGAAAAACCTGTTTCTGTTTTACAGCGGTTTTCTGTTGAATAGACCACAGATATTACTAGGGGCGAAGCATTCCGATATTAAATCTCTGCTTTTAACCCATAAATATTGAGCGGAATGCTCCCTACAGGTGTTTGTGGTAGATTCGCGGAGAAAATTGCTGTAAAACCGTCCGTAGGGAAAATTTGACCAATACCAATAAACTTTTGACCAATCAGCAACAACAATGTTACAAGAAATCAAAGACTTAGCCACGAAATTCGCACCAAGATTAATTGAGATTAGACGACATTTCCACAGCCACCCAGAGTTAAGTGGTCAAGAGTATGAAACGGCGGCTTATATTGCTGGTGTTTTGTCTTCCTGTGGTCTTCATGTGCAGGAGCAGGTAGGGAAAACTGGGGTGATCGGAGAGTTGACCGGGAGTGGTCAGGACGATCGCATTTTGGCCATTAGAACCGACATGGATGCACTGCCCATCACCGAGCGCACGGGGTTAGAATATGCCTCGCTCAAACCTGGGGTGATGCACGCTTGTGGCCATGATTTGCATTCCACCTTGGGACTGGGGACGGCGATGATTTTGTCCCAACTGGAAAAACCATTGCCCGGAACGGTGCGGTTTTTGTTTCAACCAGCGGAAGAAATTGCTCAAGGGGCGGCATGGATGGTCAAAGATGGGGCGATCACCAATGTGAGCGCGATTTTGGGGGTTCATGTTTTCCCCAGCATTCCAGTGGGAAAAATCGGCATTCGACATGGGGTATTGACCGCTGCCGCTGACGATCTGGAAATTGTGATTATCGGTGAGTCGGGACATGGCGCTCGCCCCCATGAGGCGATCGATGCCATTTGGATTGCCGCCCAGGTGATTACGAATCTCCAACAAGCAATTAGCCGGACTCACAACCCCCTGCGTCCCGTGGTGCTGACCATTGGCGAGATTAGCGGTGGACGGGCACCGAATGTGATCGCCGATCGGGTGAGGTTGGTGGGAACGGTGCGATCGCTGCATCCAGAAACTCATGCGGAACTGCCGAACTGGATTGAAAATATTGTCGCCAATGTCTGCCAAACTTACGGGGCCAAATATCAAGTCAACTATAAACGTCTCGTCCCATCAGTATTTAATCACCCCGCCCTGACTCAATTAGTCCAAACTGCGACCGAAGAAGCTTGGGGTCATGGGGCGATCGAAATATTACCAGAACCGTCATTAGGGGCGGAAGATTTCTCTGTGTATCTGGAACATACCCCAGGGATGATGTTTCGGTTGGGAGTGGGCGCTCCAGAGCGATCTAATCATCCCCTCCATCATCCTCAATTTGAGATTGATGAATCCGCCATTGTCACGGGTGTAGTCACCCTGGCTTATGCCGCTTACAAGTATTGGCATTGGGCGCAAAAATAATCACGATCTAGTAAATATTGAAATCCGTAAGATTCGTAGATTCGTAGGGTGGGCAAAAAATTTAACCACCCTACCATATACGATCGTGTAATTTTGCCCACCCTACAATATCAATACTTATTGAGGCATAAATTTTGGCAAATAATATAAATATTGAAATCCGATAATTTCACCGAGCCAAAGCGGCTAAAAAGCCGACTGTTTGGGGAAAAACAGTCGGCTTTATTTCTGAATAATCGTGATATTTGACTTAGGCTTGAAACCGAGACAGGTGGTTAACAGATCAAATCTCCCAAAGTTTCGCGGACAAACATTAAGCCTTGTTCAGCGCCATTCACCAAAAATGTCACGTATTTAGATGCTTGATTCAGTTTTCTCGCATCCACAAAAAGCTCTTGCGCGGGATAGTTTGAAATCACTTCTAACAAGGAAATTTGGCGATCGTCCAGAACGGATAAACCAATCGAAGACCGCAACGCCTCAATGACATTTTTCCGAGAAGGTGTATGAATCACCTGTCCGATTTCAAACAGGAATAATTCGCCCACAATAAAATCCATTGCTCGATTCAAAAACAAAGGATTCGGAGCCGGAATTTTCCGGGTCAATGCAGTTTTAAACATCTCTGTGTCATCACTAACAAACCCAGAAATAAACCGGATCACCTTAGAGGCTTCGCCAGTTTCGGCAAAAGTCTGTAGTTCAGACATGGGGATGGTCAATCTTTGCGGGCCATAAGTCAAAGTGACTTGCTGCACCACAGTTTGAGCAACGACAGTCTGGGGATGGTGAATAAACACCAAAGAAGTTGTGACTAAACAAACTGCCATTCCGAGAGCAACGAATTTATAGAGTCTTTGGGGTAAAGCTCTTAATTTGTTCGCCACCCTTTGAAGAAAACTAAAAGGAAACTTCATGGATAGACTCCTGATACAAAATTCAGCGAATTTTTCACTAAGTTAAAAGTCGGGAGTTGGGCAAATCCCCGATCCCGACTTGTTAGATTTTAAATCATTGGCTTATTTGAGCCAATTTAATCTATCAGTGTTGGCACGAGTGAGAATGTCGGGTATTTGAGTATCAGGTTGATAACCAAATAAGTTGTCAGTACATACGATGTCGTACATATAATTTCTGACTACTTCGGCGATCGGAATTACGGTGTCGGCAATTAAACGAACTCGGTTAACCGCATCACTCACAAGCTCTCCTTGAACAGAAATCTGGCTTGCGGGATAAAACTTAAACAGTTCCAACAAGTTGATTTGGTCATTTCCGGCGGCCTTAAGGAAACCCTCGGTTAAATTTTGTACACTGCTGAGGGTGCCATCACCAATCACGGGATCGATCCGAGAGAGGACAAATCGACCAATGGAACTGCGAAGGACTTGTTCAACAAATCTCTTAGGCAAAGGAACTTCTTGACCTAAAGCTTCACGGAGAATGCTAATTTCATCACTGCTGAGTTGTAAACGATTAAGCGCATCGGGAATTGTGCCTCTTCTGACAAAGTTTTCTAGGTCTTGTAATGTGATAACTTCCCGTGCCTCACGATAAATCAGATTGATTCTGTCAGCGGCGAGGGCATTTTCGGTATTAAAGGAGAAAGTTGCCACGGTGGCAACGACAAAGGCCAGAAACAAAGATAAACATCTTTTTCCGACTTGTTTCAAAAATTGGGTATTGGGACGAAGCCGTTGCATTAGGTTGCTCCGAGATTCTATGTTCATGGGTAGACTCCTGATAGTTTATGCCAAGTTGTCTGCCAGTTTTACCGAGAGTTTATGAAAATTTTCCGTTGACCGTAAAGTTAGGATTACATCCTGTGTTATACGGATGAAGGTGACTCATATCTGGTCTGGCTCAGGTTGCCTGTGAATCTGAATAGTAGGAAAATAAATTTTCCTCTATCCATATATACATTTTATCTTGCTATTGTGCCACGAAATATTCTCAAGTCAACTTTTTTTTCAGAAAAGTTCAAAAAAAGTTACTTGACATTGATAATTTTCGCTAATGTTATTTTCGCTAATGTTCGTCGGAAAACTGCTCAACAGAAAGCGGAAAAGATCAGCTTTCAGCCTTTAGCTATCAAATATCAGCCGGAGATGCTTGGTTAAAAATCTCATCAGTCCAAAGTAGGTCAGTAAGAAGCTAAGAAGCTGAGAAGCTGATATCTAATCGCTGATGGCTGAATATTAAAGTGGAAATTAGCGATAAATTTTTAGATAACCAACGGGAGAGACGCCGAGGTCGATCGCGTTGTTCCCTCCCCAGGCAACTCTTAATCCTCCTGGAAGAAATTCTGAGTTTGATATTTTAGGGAGTGGGACGACGGGGAGATAAGACCATGAAAAAATCAGATTGGGTACTGGTGGTTGTGCTGGAAGTGCTTAAGGTCAGACTGCGAATATTTCCTAAAATACTGCTGCCTAAAGCCAGCATGGGATCATTATTGATTGCTCGTGAATCTAAGAAGTTGTTTACTAAAGATAGTAAAGCACCAACATTGACGTAAAAATAACCGTTGTTGGGAGTTGGTAGCGGGCTAGTAGCTGTAGTAAAGGTAAAGGAACGATCGAGGCCTAAATAGGGTTTGGGATATAGTTCTTTCAGCGGGGTTAATCCAGTGGTGACGAGCAAAGTTCGGTTATCTAACCAAGTATAAGATAACAAGCTTTCCATTGATTGCCGTTGGGGATTAAATACTTGCCATTCTGTCACCGGCTTACCATTGAGAATTTCCTGTTTTAGGCGGATATTTTCTGATGACGATCGCACTGCCAACTCATCTAACTTTTGTAAAGCTTGTTTGGCGGCTGCTGGAGCTTTGGTTTGAGCAATAAATCCCATGCCTAATTGGAGTCTGGAATCGAATGCGGGAAATAATCCTCCACTGGTGGGGAATAAAAATATGGCATATTCACCATCTAGCCAAGGAATCATATTTTTGTCAAGATTTCCGCTCACCGAGTTGGGGTTATTTCCCAGGGTTGCCCAAACTTCGGCGAGCGCTGGTTGATTTAATAAGCCACGGAATAACCCTAAGAAGAGTTGATTAAAATTTTTACCGGATAGAGCCAGATAAGTGGCAGCGGGAATTTGTCGATAAATGTCATTTCCCATCGGCGCAATGGCAGTTATATCCTGGGGATTTTTATAGTAAATCCGCGATTTTGTCCGAAATCCTTCGGGTTGGAACCAGGCGAAAATTTCCCCACTACTATAAGTTTCGCCGAGCGATTCTAGGGCGTTTTGTAATTCTTGGACATCGGGCATGGGCAAGGGAATTCCCCAGGAGTTGGGGTCAAATGTTTGATCCAAAAAACTTTGAGCCAACCCAGAAATTTCCCCATAGCCCACAAATAGCGAGCGGCTAAAATCTGGATTTTCTAAAGTTTTCTGGAATTGCGGATTTTCGGCTAATGTAATTCCCCGCCCCCGACTATTTAACCACTGTTCAATGGGGGCAGCAGTCTCCGCAGCGGCCAAGTATCCAGGCACCACGGCGATCGCCAACCCGGGCATCACTTGTGGGATTGTTTCTGGCTGGGGATTTGGTTGATTGGCCATCAAGGGAGCGATCGGTCTATGTTCGCTCGCCTTTTGCTTCACTGAACCTTGGCCAAAACTTGACTGCCACGGAAATTTGATCGACAATTCGATCGACTTTTCCCGTGACAGTCGCGGAAAAACATTGCTGGAAACCATGCTGCCGAGGTGATCCCTGACTTGATTGGGGTCTGGAAATAAATTCTGGGGAAAAATCTGACCCAGAGATTTCGGTTTTTCGGATTCTGGAGGCAACAGTGGCATCATCCCTCGTTGCCGAACCACTCTTTCTGGCCAAACCAAAATTTTCACTCCCTGGTATTCTCGCTCTATCGGTGGTTCCGACCGCTGTTGCTTGACTTGCTCGATCAATTGTGGCAATCGGCTGGCATCTGTCACCGGCGCCAAAGTCAAGGTGCGATGACTTCCTGGACTGCCTGGGGCAGTCTGAGAATGGGGCATCAAAACCTGGGCAGTCCAATCTCCTAACCAAGGTTTAATCTGTGTGGCAAAGTTAATTTCCGGTGGGAGATGAGGGACAAAGCCGGGAGCGGCAAAGTCTGGGGGAATGGGGAGAAATCGACTCACATTTTGCCAAGCTTGAGACTGGTTATTGAGCAACAGCACCCCGGTCACGTTGGCGGGCAAAACTTGGGTTACAGATGGAACGGTTGGCACTGCCCCTGGTGGCTCAGTAGGTCGGGTGACAGCGATCGCGTATCCCGATTGTATTCCTAAAATACAAACCAGTGGCATGGTTAAATGATTGATCACCCGATAATTCTCCCGTTTAATCCACATTGTCAGACTAGCCTATGTTTTAAAGTTTCGCAATCAATTCCCTGACACCAAGGGCATTATGTAATCATTTCTTAATATTTCGGCGGTTTGGAATCAGTTCTTTGTCACCATTTAATCATTTAATGCGATCGCGATGGAATTTCCCCATAGCAAACAGCGATTTCCTCCGGGAAAAACCTGACTGGAATTAAACTGTTAATTTAACGGATTCACCACCCGACCGAAAAATAAAATACTGTCAGATTCATTATTTTGAATTTTAAAAAAATAGATTGGCTGGCCAAATTTCCCAGATTTTACTCACAATTTACTAAGGTAATTTTATTTTCCCATAAAAAATATTTGTTTCAAGTCTAATCCCAATCCAATTAATAGAGCGTCGCCGGATAAAAAATCAGGCAGTTGCATTCGTTGCATCGACTTGCCCGGAGCATAAATTTCCAGTTTTTTCAGAATAGGAGCGATTAACCAACCCAAACTAGCACCCTGATTTTGGTACTCTTGCATTTTTAGCTGGAGACTTTGCCAATCATCATCAGGAGAAAGTAACTCCAGGATAAAATCTGGGCATCATGGGATGATTGACTAGGTTTGAATTGCCGTTAAATTAGATAAATTAGACCAATTTTCTGGCTTGACCCAGGCTAAATTGGGACATCTAATGCTGGCACTTGGTAATCTAAAAGCAGTATTGTCGAAAACTACGCCGAGTCCGGTTTGTTGATTCCAAGTCCAAAATTGATTGGCAAGCGCCCAAGTCCACGGTTTGGTTTGACGGTCAGGCTGACTGCAAATCTGGAGGGTTCCTGCAACTGTCCTCTCAAATTTATAATTCTGGTTGCTTTGGCAAATCTCCAGAAATTGTTGCTCGTTTAGTGCAATAATATTGGTTAAATTTAGTTAAATTAATTTTATATTTCTTATTGATGAAAAGTGGATAATTTTTAAGCAATCTATTCAGTTTAGCTCAAAAATTCACTGTCTGCCACCGAGCAAGTCCCGCAAGTCCCTGGCAGTGGTCCCAAATTCCGTCTAAGCATTTTCACCGGCAAGCGGCAAAATCTGGGGGTAAACTGGGCTGATTTCCTTCCGGTGTATTCCTGGGACTAAGGGCGTTGGCCGCTCGAAAATCCTGAAAGGCTTGTCTGGAGAAGGTTATAGGCAATTGACAAAAAAATCGAAAAATTTTTGGCCAAAATTGTAGACATTTAAAAAAAATCTGCTAAGATAGTTAAGGTGAAGAAAAAAACAAGGCTCAGTAGCTCAGTGGTAGAGCAGGGGACTCATAAGCCCTTGGTCGCGTGTTCAAATCACGCCTGAGCCATATACACCGCAAGAGTTTCAGCCCTTGCGGTATCTTTTTGTGCGGCACCATGCTACGATATTGCTACATTTTTTGTACTTTCTTAGATCAAGTTATAATATCGTCATAATATCATATTGTGAGTAGTTGTAATCAGATGTAATTTAGGGAATATTTCTAAACCGGGGCTAATTTGAACCACAGAGACACAAAGAACACAGAGAAATCAGAACACAGATAAATTTGGTTCAACAACCGGGTTTTTTAATGCCTCTCCTAATTGGAAATTGACTTGATTCGCTGCTAATTCAGCGGTGCGAACTTCCCAATTATCCACGGGAAATCGCAATCGGCCTAATTCTGTGGCAAATTCCGTCAGCAAACCCTATAATTGCTCCAAATGGCGGCGCCCTCAGATTTTTTAGTGATTTTTTAGTTTCGATTTGTTGTTGAATGGCGGGTAAAGTAAACAAGCATCTAAACTGGCAGCAAATTCATCACGATTCATGGCGCGATCGCCCCGATACGATAAGTGCAAGCGCCATAACCCAAGAAAAAACACCCAAAAAAAAACAATCGTAACGTTCCGCCAGTCCCAAACACTATCAGCCCAATCATTAGGGAAAATATCCGGCCAATCAAACAATGAATTCATTTTTCCCAAGATTCTCACCCTTCCTGGGATTGATAAATTTGTATTCCTAGACCAACATAATACTCATCCTCACACAATTCACACAATATTAACATTAGTGATGGAAAAGGTTATGAATAAATCTGAAATGTTTTAATCATTTATATCTCCATTAGGCATCATGGCACCTTCCAGGTTTGCACCTTCTAAATTGGCCATACTGAGTTCTGCTCTCAACAGAGTGGCTTTCCTTAAATTGGCGTCACTAAGGTTGGTTTTGGCCAAATAAACTTCTAAAAGATCCGCCTCAGTGAGATTCGCTCCCGTCAAATTGGTTCGAGTTAAGTTAGCCCGGGTTAAATTAGCCCGAGTTAAATTCGCACCTACCAGAGTCGCTTTTTCAAGTTGAGCATCTGGTAATATCGATCCACTAAGATTCGCCCTGGTCAGGTCAGACTCCGTAAGGATCGCCCGTTCCATATGCACTTCAATCATCAACGCATCAAAGGCGATCGCGCGAGTTAAATTTGCTTCCGTTAGCAATGCCCGGGTTAAATTAGCTTCCTGTAGTTTCACCTGAGTCAGGTTTGCCTCCCGCAGATTAGTTTCCATCAAATTTGCCCCACGCAAATCCGCCCTGGTCAGGTCAGCCCCGGCCAAATTCACCCCGCGCAAGTCTGCCCCGCGCAAGTCTGCCCCGCGTAAGTCTGCGGCAGCATAAACACGTCGTTCATAACGCAGATTTGCGCCGCGCAAACAAGCCCCCCGCAAGCAAGCCCCACTCAAATTCACATTGCGTAAATCTGCCCCAATCAAATTAGCATCTAGCAATACCGCCAAAGACAGATTCGCCTTGCGTAAATCTGCCCCTTGCAACGTCGCCCCATGCAAATCTGCATCACTTAAATTAGCATTGCGTAAATCCGCCTGATTCAGATTTGCTCCAGCCATTTTTGCGTGGGTCAAATTTGCCTCATACAAATTCACCCGACTTAAATATCCGAAAATCAGATTTGCTGCATTCAGGTCTGCCTGACTCAAATTCGCCCCAATTAAATCAGCCCCTTGCAAGTGGGCATTCCGCAGAGAAACTCCTTTAAAGTCTGTTTCTCCGGCTTGATATCGTCTGATAATTTCACTTCCTTCCATATTCGTTATTTGTTGTTAGTTGGTGGTTGTTAGTTGTTTGTTTTTGGTTGTTGTTGGCTGGTTGTTGTTAGTTAGTGGGTCGGAATTCTTTGGGCAGGGATTCTTTGGTTGGTGGTTGAATCTGTAGGGGCTTTCCCATAAAGCCTACCCTACGGGGAAGCCGCTCCGTGCCCACGGCATATAGCACTTGGCAGAGTTATGAATTACAAAAAAACTTGTCATTCCCGCGGCGGGCGGTAGTCCACCAACATCTCTGTATTTTATAACTTCGAGACCATATCAGAGTTAACCTTTGTTAGTTTTTGGTGGTTATTAGTTGTGAGTTGGTGGTTAATTCTTGACCAAGGGTCAAAATTAAGAGCAAGCAACAATTAACAAACAACAATTAGTCACCAACAATCAACCAACAATCAACCAACAATCAACCAACAACCAACCAATAGCAATCCCAATCGCAATCAACTATTAACAATGTAATTGAATTCGTGACTCCAAGCCGGAGATTTACTCCCAGGTTTGCGCCAGTGAACTTTTACCTTGGTAATTGATGTGATTTCTAAGGGAACTAAATTTTTTCGCACTACATTAATGCTGGCTTTTTGGTTGGGTTCTTTTTCCGATTCCAAAACAATGTGCAGACATTCATTTTTGAGCGTGGCTAAGGCATGAATTCCCTTACCTTTAAGGTTCTGATTTATCAAGGCAGCGATCGCCTTAGCATTGCCTTCTTTAGCTAATTGGATCACCTTAGCCTCCGGGTCATCGTCAGTTTCAGCGGCAGCAGGTTCTGCGGATTTAGCAGGACTTTGCCCAGGACTGGGTTGGTTGCTTAAAGCTTTTAAATCCTGCAATTCTGCCTGCTGCATTTGATTGAGTAAATCCAGATACTTAGAGGTTTTTGCTTGGATTTGCACCATCATCTGTTTCATGCTATCATATTTCAATAATGAGGCTTGAAAAATTTCTTGATCTTGTAAGCGCTCGTCTAACATCTGTTCTAATTCACTTAAACCATTCTCTATTGCTTCCGCTAACTGACTCACTTGCATACTTACTAACTGATTAATTTCGCCTTCTAAAACCAGATGCTGCTTGATAGATGCGGTAATTCTTGAGCTAATTTTACTGGTACCCCTAAGAGAATAGGGAGCGGGAGAATTTATCAATTCACCCCCATATTGCTTTTCTATCAACTCACTTTCTGCTGAAAAATTAGCGGGAATACTGGTGTACAATTCTGGAATTGTAATCTCATCTTCCCCCGCATAAACTTGTCCGGGATATTGATGATATTCTACCGAGGCAACTTCATCTCCCGACGACCATGACAATCTGGAAGATTGCTCCGTAATTGCGCCGTCATTTGCATGTGCGATCGCTGCTTGATCTGCCGGAGATTGGCACGAATTCAGATTGGAAGAATCCCTGTCTTCTTTGACGGGTTGATCCGGCAACTGGGTAGTGACTTTTTCCGTCGTTTCTGCACTCACCTGATGGGGCAGAACTTGTGGGGTGTTTTTTGCATAAAGGAGACCGAGATACTTAACGATCGCACTAGCTACTTGGATATTTTCGTTTTTATTCTCAAATTTTTTGGCGGTTTGATAAAGCTGGTTTTCTAAACTCTTTTTGCTGGGACATTTATGCAAAAGTTTTTCCAGCAACTCATCCAACCGATACTTTTTCAAAGCTGACCAGTCTGATTCACTAAAGGTAAATAAGCGCTCGAGCGCAGAAAATATTAAGATTTTTACTCGCAGGGGATTAGTGCGTTGCACCAACTTCAGTCGCACCTCAAATAAATCGTTTTGGACTTGTTTTTTCTCATCTACATCATATAAATTGGTCAACAGCGCTGCCTGCTGATGACTGACTAATAAATTCTCACCCTTAGAATCCCCATTTGAACCATTTGAATCATTTGAACTGTTTGAACTGTTTGAACTGTTTGAATCATTGGCAGAATTACCAGCGCTCAATATGAGCTCTGATGTTTCTAAATAAAGGGGAGCAATTTTTTGAATAATTTCCCCAGAAATTGCCAAATATTCAAGTCTTTTATTAATCTTACTGCAAATATCTTTCAGTAAATTCTCTAGTTGCTCTAAATTGTAATTCAATCCAATAACTTCGCGCAGTAAATCCTTAAGTTCTACATCATTTAATTTGGTTTCACTAACTTCCCACTTCCCATAGACCACAAAATAAAGTAGCTTTTTCACCCGGTTAATATTGACGCTACCTTCTAATTCTGCGGTCACTCGATCCAGACGAGATAAAGCTAAAGCATTCATGATAAGATTCCCCCGAATCACCACACATCAGGTTTGACGGCTCGATTAGTTACTCACCGCTCGCCGAAATTATGAGGTTTACCTTGGTAAATCGGCTCAATCGTAGTTTTTTAGACCGAAAAAGCCTCAACGCTATCCCAAGGTTAGTTATTGATTATTTTCATTCTTGGCTCAACTAAAATCTGGCCATTTTAATTTCATGGGGATAATTTGGTTTTAGCTTACTTCATAGACAAATTTTAATCTCCTTTTCAAGTTATCGCAAGCGCCGGTGGCAATTCTTGATTCTTCTGAAACCAATTTTTAGGCTGTAACTGCTTAAACCAATAAATTTTGAGATTGACTAATCCCATTATAGTTCAAAACTAGGCAAAAATTAACTCCGAGGAAAATCTTAATAATTACCAAAGATAGCCATTAGACAACAGGGTGTGGGGTTGCGCCACGCCAGCCTGACCACGCCAGCCCTACACCCCAGCCCTACACCCCATTCCCGGACTAATACCTTACTGCTGATAGCTGATATGTGCAGCATCAAAATAAGGGATATTACCCCTCAAATCGGAGGGGGTTTAATCCAACATTGGGTTCCGGGGTGCAACGCCAAAAATCAAGCCTGGTTAGTCTTTAGTTAGCACAAATAAGTTGCCGCGATGTCCCCGTCCGATGCGTAAATCTTCATCTAAATAGGTAATATCCAGCCAGTTGTCTTGATTTCTTTCATCAATGGGCAAATCCAGGGCAGTGAGTCCATTACCAGACTCAATTTTTTCCACCAATTCTTCAGGAGATTGATAATCCAGCAAGTTTTGTAATCCAATAATCCACCGTTGGAATTTTACGTCAATCCGCTTGTCAGAAACTGCCGTAAATTTGGCAATGACACAAATTAATCCAGATAAACCGGGAAATCCCGAAACCACTTCGGCAATATTATATAATTTGCCCTTTGCGGGACGAACAGATTGATAAATTTGACCCAACCGCACCAAGGGCGGCAAGTCAATAAATAATAAATTACTACTGGTGGTATAAATTAGCCGCCAGTCCCCGGCTAAAAGATTACTTTCTGTGGGTTGCAGGGTGGGATTTTCGTCTTCTAAATGGTCGATCGCATCTAAAATAATCTGTCGCTCGCTCGATTGCGCGAGTAATCCCCGATTTCTGCCGGCGATCACTTTTAAGAGTTGTGTTTTTGCACTCATTTTCGGTAGTTCCTTTACTGGTTGATTGTTATTGGTGGTTCGTTATTAGTTACTGGTGATTCGGGATAATCGCTCATCACAAATAACCAATAATTTTCCGCTGACTTATGTCAAGAATCCAGCATCAAATCCGCTGCTTGTTCCGCGATCGCGCTCGTGAGAGCATTCGTATTTCCACCGATAATGGTGAGCATAATCGAAGCATCCACCACCCGCAATCCTTTAATTCCCCGGACTTGTAATCGAGAATTGACCACAGCCATTGAATCGTTTCCCATTTTACAAGTGCCAACGGGATGAGCCAAAGTTTGGATGGTTTCGCGAAGATAATCACGAATTTGCCGAGCGTATTCCTTCGTAGACTCAGGTTGAGGCAGGGCAATTAACTTGGGAAAAATTGCTGAACCTCGCCAAGGAGCGAAGCAGGATGCTTGGAATAGATGCTGGGAATATTTTATCAGCGATTTGGATACCAGGGAGCACCACCTGCCAATCGGTTTTTACGGTTAAATAATTCGGTTGAATTATGGAAGGTTGCAAAGGAGCCAGCGAGCGCAACTGAATATAACCCCGACTGTCGGGACGCCGTTGTGTCACTCCCAAAGTTAAGGCGTGATTTTCCCCTTTAGTAAACCCATAATTGCCAAAAAATGCCGGGGTAAAATAGAATTGTAAATCAGGAATATCCAAATCAGCCTGAGCTTTTAAATAGTTTAGCAAGTGAATAGCGGAGAGGGAATCGCTCATTCCCGCTTCTAGTAAAAGTACCTGATTTTTTTGGGTTAACACTGAGTCGATTTGCCAATACACAACCAGCAAAAACAGCCCCAACAATGAGCTAGTCATAAATTATATAATTACCATGATTACTCGCTATGAATATTTTGATTAAACTTGATTATTAGGGTTGATAATTAAACTTATAAAAATTTTAACTAAGCTTTTTGAACTGATATAATAGAAAATTAGGAGCTATTTTAATCACCAATTAAAATCACAAAAAGTGGCAAAAAATAATATGGCCGAGCGCTCGATTAAATCTCGATTAAATAATTAAATATTTATGACTTATGACTAATCAAGGGTATGGGGCAGTAATATGAAAGAGGTGATTCAAGAGATTCAGCATTGGTTTGCCCAAGGGCATGAAGTGGCGATCGCTACAGTGGTAGCAAAGGCAGGTTCCAGCCCCAGGGAACTCGGCGCGGTTTTGGCAGTGAATAATGCCGGTGAAGTGGCGGGATCCGTGAGTGGCGGCTGTGTGGAGTCCGCAGTGGTGGATGAGGCGATCGCCTGTCTCGCAGACGGCATCCCGCGACTATTGAATTATGGCATTACCGATGAATTGGGTTTAGCGGTGGGGTTGACCTGCGGGGGGACGACTGATATTTTTGTCGATCGCCTCAAACCGGGGTTATTTTTTGACCGCTTAGTGGCAGCTATCCAAAATCAGTCCGCTTTTGCTCTTTGTACGGCGGTCAGCGGCCCAAATATCGGGGCAAAAATGCTGATTTTTGGTGACTCCAGCCAAGGTGCGATCGCTTCTTTGGGCAATTCCGCCTTGGATTTGTTGGTTTCTCAGGACGCCAAAGTATTTTTAACCAAAGGACTGACTCAGTTGCGTGATTACGGCAACTTAAAAGAATGCGATCCAGGAGAAACCCCATCTACGCAAGCTACGCAAGTTTTTATCCAAAGTTTTCTCCCCCCACCGCGTCTAATTATTATTGGGGCGATCGACTTTAGCAGCGCCTTATGTCAGGTGGGCAAATTGTTGGGCTATCATGTGACTATTTGCGACGCCCGATCGCGCTTTGCCACCGTTGCCCGGTTTCCCCAAGCTGACCAAGTAGAAATCGAATGGCCGCATCATTATATAGAAAACATAGAAAGCACGGGGATTGATTCCCGCACCGCGATCGTGGTTTTAACCCATGACCCCAAGTTTGATATTCCCGCATTGCGGGCAGCAGTCCGCACCAATGCCGGATATATTGGGGCGATCGGCAGCCGTCGCACTCACAGCGATCGCGTCCGGCGCCTCCAGGAAATTGGCATGGATCCGGCTGATATAGCTCGGATTAGTTCCCCCATTGGCTTAGACATTGGGGCAAACACTCCCGAAGAAACGGCCATTTCTATTTTTGCCGAAATCATTGCTTTACGTTCGGGTCGTGAAGGGGGAAGACTCACCGGAGGAAATCAGCCGATTCATTCCCGGTAATTTTAGATTCCCGGTAATTTTAGATTTACTTAAACGGGATAGCGCGGGCTTTGACTGGGGATTATGCGGGGGCAATTTCAGATTTTGAGGCATCGATTCGGTTGGGCATTGCCCACCGATTTTCCATTTTTAATACCTAAAATTAATCATAATTAACTTAACCATTTATTCAAAAATTTTGGGATTAATTTTGTTTCTTAATTGCCCTTGATGCTCGCATTTGAAACCTCTTTTTTCCCAAACAGAAATATCAACGCTTCTTAAAGGTTTCACAGCAGAACATTGAGGGGAATAATATTGACTCACTCTTGCCCAAATAAAGCTGCGGATAAGATCCAGGCCAGTTTTGAGCCATGTTTCACGATTTCCCGGTATGCCTGTCTCTGGGACCAAATCAATTTCTGTCCAAATTCCATGCGCCCCCAAAATAATTTGCCCTAACCATTTCGCTCTCGGTAAGTGAGTTGGCGAGGTAATAATCTTGACATGATGCACATCCCAATATTTTAATAAAGGCAGGGCAAAATAGTAATTTTTAAACGTAGAAGTAGCACAGTTTTGCAACCAAATTTGCTCAAGAGGGGCTTGGGCTTGCTGAAAAATTAACCAAATACAAGGTTCTGGAGAACCACTGGAAATTAAAATCGGCATTTGGGGAAATTCTTTCGCTAGTTCTGCCACATAGATTTCCCGACGGATACTGCCCCCTAAGACTAAAATGCTATCAATGGGTCTACTCGCAGCTTCTCTCAACATGGGGCGATCGAGCAGTAACCACCAACTGCTCATCAACAAAATCAAAAGCACAATTCCCAACAAAAATAGACTCAAAATAAATAAAACTAATCGCCGAATTATGCTTTTTTGTGCTGCGTAATTTGCTAATTTAAAAATATTAAATTTTGAGAAAAACTGTGCCAGCTTATGAGTAAAATGGTAAAGAAAACCAGGCTGTTTTTTCCGATTACCTTTCATTATACCAAATTATTAAAATTATTGCTACATCTACCAGCTTGATTTAGGCGCAAGCCGAAGCGCCCCTACTGCTTCGTTTTTGATTTCAATATTATACCATTTACAAAAACTCATCCAACAGCCCCTAACACTATTCGGTTGGGCTACTATGACAAGAGGAAAGAGAAGAGAGGAAAGAGAAGAGAGGAAAGAGAAGAGAGGAAAGAGAAGAGAAAGGCATACAATTTTCAGAAGCGTCATTAGCACCTCTATCCTCTTTCCGAAATCCGAAATCCTCTTTCCTCCATCCTCAGTGTTAACTTTTGCCCACCCTACAATATAAATACTTAGTTTAGATTACTTACTGGACTTAATTTTCATTATTATTTGACACCGGCAGGGCAAAATATATCTCCCCATTTTCGTCAACTCTTTTATGGGCACCGAGTTTTAAGAGTTCCGCTTCAGCCCGTGCTTTCACGTTTTTATCCACGGTACCATGATAAACTTCACTCCAAGCCCAAAAACGCGCAGAAACATTATCTGGGTTAGTCCTGAGAAATTCAGCAGTTTGTTTGTATATGTCGGCAAATTGCTCATCGGGAGTGCCTTTCACCCATTCGGCGGCCATTTCGTGAGATTTAATTGCTCCAGGGATATCATTGACTAATAATAACTGGTCAATCCCTTTGTAGCGCCAAAGGAGATAGGATCTTGGGTTAATTTCTGGGGAAAGAACTTCCGTTCCCCGTGCGATTAACTCGACCCCTAATTCCGGCTTGGCTTGCATGAAAGAAACCGCAGAAGAGATAAATAGGTAAGCCTCCATGAAGCGAGGATCCCTTCGGGTCAACAGGTCAAAATAATCGTCATTGAGCTCGTACCCAGTTAGGTCACGCAGTTCGTAGTCACCAAAATATTCGATAAATCTGAGGAATGCCCAATTGGCGATCATATTATCAAAGCCTAACGTGGGCGATCGCTTCATTAGTTCGATCTGTAACGCTGCTTGTCGCTCGGCTTGCTCAGGACTCAAGGATCTGAGTCCCGCCCGATCTAAGCTACTTTGCTGCATCAAGACTACACCGCAAAGGGCCGCTAATGCGATCGCTCCATTACTCGCGCTGGCCCACCACTGCGGGTAAACCCTTGTCACCTTTGATGTCACCTTTGATGTCACCTTTGATATTACCATACTTTTTTGTCCAGATTGCTGCTTTTGATGATTATTTTAGCTACACTAGAAATTGGGGCAGCAACCAAGAAATAAACCTATAATCCGTAAGGGATACCAGTGTTTGGCCGCTTTTTCCCACTCGCTGACCTGAGCTTTCCCAAATTTTAGCGGGAAGATCCCTGGCAGCTACGTGGAAATAATCCTGTCATTTTACTGTGTTCTACCGCTGCTCACACATCAGCCGAAAAACCGGCTCAGAAAAGTTGGGGATTTTACGGAAACTCCGACTTAACTGTTGAAGTTAGGATAAACTAGGCCACCCAATAAAATGGCTGAAACGATTCTTTGAGCGCTTGTATGTCATTATATTGCTAAAAAACATCAAAGCTGATACCAGAAATGATCCCCTGGGGTTTAACCTCGTCGGGCAATGTTTAGCAAGTAACATCTACTTGATGTGAAAACCTTGATTAGCCTTAACAAAGGTAATCATCTTCATAGGCAGAGTTAACTTGGCATCTTGATTTACGAGCCAAAGTTATAAATTTTTGCTGGCTTATTTTACTTGCTTAAATTTATGTTTTTTTCGTTGCCAAAAGCCCGAACCAAAGCCTGATAGACTAGGTAAATATAAAGCCCTCGTTTGCCCAGGTGTCATCACATCCCCTAGAAAAATCTCGTAATTTGCCACAATATTTGCCACAATATTTGCCACAATATTTGCCACAATATTTGCCACAATTACCTGGTTTAGCTAGGGTCTAGCTGGTGTTCTCATTAACTGCCTAATCAAGTCCATCCCATCAGAGCGAATTTTCATGAATCAATATTCAAGAGGCTTTCGTTTTCTCCAAGTTGCCTTATTTACCGGAGCCATTGCCACCACTGCAACTTTATCCTCGTTGAGTTCTGGCTGGAGTCGTTCTGTTTTAGCCGCCCTAGAAGATAGTCCGAAAACCGTTTTGGATGAAGCGTGGCAAATTGTTAACCAAAAATATGTCGATCCGAATTTTAATCAAGTAGATTGGCAATCAGTGAGAACTCGGTTGCTGAATACAGAGTATAGTTCCAGAGAGCAAGCCTATGCCGCATTGCGGCAAGCACTCGGAGAGTTGGGCGATCGCTACACCCGATTTTTAGACCCAGAGCAGTATCAAGCCCTGAGTAACCAAACTGCCGGGGAACTGACCGGGGTGGGAATGCGCCTGCAACTGGATCAACAAATCAATCGGATCATCGTGGCAGAACCGATGGAAAATTCACCGGCAATGCTGGCGGGAATTAAGTCCGGGGATCACGTTCTGCAAATTGACGGTAAATCCACCGATGACATGAGAGTTGAACAGGCAGCCCAGCTAATCCGGGGGGAAGTTGGCACCCAAATTACACTGAAGCTGTTTCGACCCGGATTTCAAGAATTTGAAGTCACGCTGACTCGTTCCCGAATTGCCTTGCCAGCGGTACATTACAGCTTAAAACAAGAAGGGTCAAACAAAATCGGCTATATCCGCTTGAAAGAGTTTAGTTCTCACGCAGCGGAACAAATGAGCAGCGCGATTCAAAATCTGGAACAGCAGAATGTTGATGGATTTGTTTTGGATCTGCGCGGAAATCCGGGCGGGTTATTGTACGCCAGCATTGAGATTGCGAAAATGTGGCTCAATGAAGGGGACATCGTGCGGACGGTCAACCGGAATGGGTTCGGGGAAGATTTTGAAGCTAAAGGTAAAGCTTTAACCAGCTTGCCTTTAGCGGTTTTGGTGGATCATAACTCTGCCAGTGCCAGCGAAATTTTAGCCGGAGCACTCCAAGATAATGGCAGAGCCACGATCATTGGCGGTCAAACCTTTGGCAAAGCCTTGGTGCAATCGGTTCATAGACTTTCTGACGGTTCCGGTTTGGCGGTGACGATCGCCCATTACTACACCCCTAATGGCACCGATATTAGCCAGAAGGGAATTACCCCGGATATTCAGGTGGATATGAACAGCGCCGAACAACTGCGGGCTGCCACTAATGCATCTCTCCTCGGTACTCACGAAGATCCTTGTTATATGCAAGCCATCTCTAATTTACAAGCGCAAATTAGACCGCAACCATTCGCAAGCGAAGGTTCCCTGTATCGCTAAATGCAGCAATGCAATTTTGTCGAGGCAGGGGAGCTTTCGGAGCGGGGGAGATATTTTTCTCCTCATATCCTCTGCTCCGGGGCAACCTGGGAGGATTTTCCCTACTCCGAAAGCTCCTTATCCCCGTTTCCCGTTCCCCCGCTCCCCCAACCAACAACGAACAACCAACAACGAACAACCACCAACCACCAACCACCAACATTGAGGTAATTAATATTACCAATTACTGGAAGAAGCCGGGACTGACATCTTGGGTTCGGCAGCAAAAGCTAACCATAAAGGAAATTGCAGAATTCCTAAGTTAATTTGGCCTTCGGTTTCATCAATTAAAATCAGCGGCATCAAACCATCTTTGATCAATCTTTCGGCTTTTTGAGACAAAGCTTCCGCATCTTCAAATAAGACCACCCCGCGTGAGGGCCCAAAATCGCTGCGAGAAATCCCTAAACAATCTTGCAAACCTCGGCGCCATTCTCCTAACCGTTCTGGACTATCCGCCAAGACTAAAGTCCGAAAACGGTTGCCATAGATTTTCCGCAAGCAGGACATGATCGCTGAGGCCACCAGAATATTTTGTAACCGACTGCCCATTGTGCGTAAAGCCCCACGTCCGCCTTGGGTGAAAAACCAGTGAGAAACTCGTTCCGCATGAATGGGTTCAAACGTGCGCCGCAGTTGCCACGGTGGGCCGTAGTAGTCTGGTTGAGTGCGAAATTGCTTTAAAATTCGGCGAATTAGTTGGGCTTGTGCTTCAAAAGACGATTCCCCGAATTGGGGATGATTCTGACGGCTGGCAGTTGGTTGCCCAGAGGAACGCGATTCCCTTTCCGAATCAGCTTCGCGGAATCGCCCACCAGAAGCTGGTTCAGGCGATCGCTCTTTCGGTGCCATATCCAAATCTTCCGCTGCCCTGACCAAATCTTGCAAACTTCCCACCAAATAATCTTTAAACCCTTGAACCCGAATCGCCAAATCTTGGGAAACACCGGCAAAGGTGCTCTGCATTTCCTTCCGAATGCGTTCTTGTCGCCGTTCGAGTTGTTCCACGGAAACTTGTAAAGCCTGTTTTCGCTGCTGCAACTCACTTAAAGACTCTTGGATCATCTGTCCCAAAGTGTTCTGGAGTTCGGCGATATTTTCTTGCAACAAGCGTCCCCGGTTAGCTTCTAGTTGTAAAATCTCTTCGGTCAGGGCTTTTTTTTGTCGTTGTAATTCCGCCACTTCACTGGCTAAACGATCCCTTTGCTCCTCTAGATCCTGATGGGCTTTCCCTTGAGCAATTTCTGGGGATAGCGCTTCAGGGGCGATCGCTTCCACTGGAGTGGGTGCCGCCATCAGTTCAGGGGTATTCACTTCCGGGTCTTCCGCAAGATCGGGCGAAGGAATTGCTTCTGGTGTCCCGAAGTCTTCATCTGGCAAAGCTTCGCCCTGGACTGAATCAGTCAGGGGTAAAGGTTCTCCCGGAGAAACTGATGCCTCGGTTTCCGATGCCTCAACTGCTGCCGAGGGGCTTAAATTCACCACAACCTCTTCCTCTTTTTCCACCGCCTTTACCACAACTTCTGCCTCTGATTCGTCTGCGGGGGCATCCGCCCAAACGTCCGAAGTGGAAAAGTCTGGATTATTTGCCAATGGATCTGGGTTTTGACTTGGCTCTGAAATCATAAGTCAACAGTAAAAATCTTCAATAGTTTAAGAAATTTCTCACACTTGCGTATATATATGCATCTAAGTAGGTGAACATAATTAATTGCACTTTTCGTTCCCCGCCGATAGGCTTTGGATTCCCGCATATAAGAAGGAGAGAGAATAGAGAAAAGAGAATAGAGAGGCTGTGGATTCCCGCATATAAGAAGGAGAGAGAATAGAGAAAAGAGAATAGAGAATTTTCCTATGCATCCTCTTTCCTCTTTCCTCTTTCCTCTTTCCTCTTTCCTCTTTCCTCTTTCCTCTTTCCTCTTTCCTCTTTCCTCTAATGGGGTCTGTGGTGCATTTATTTCTGCCCGTAAACTTATATGCATCCGCAAGTCATTACTTAATTTTTCTCGGACAGCGTTCTTCTAGACAGGTTTGCAGCATTTTGGGATTAAACAAAATCGGCAGAAAGTGAATGCTGTTCACTTCGCGAAAATAAAATAGAATCGGCACCGGAGGCCAAAAGATTTCCCAGTGAGACCAGTCTTGGTAGGGAAACTGGCGAATTCGTTGATTTGAGCGGTAAATATCCAAAGCGGTTTGAGTAAACTCCAAGCGAATTGTGGCGGTTTGAAACAACAAAAATACAGCCAATACCTCAACGGGCAAGCCAATCCAAACTTGAACCAGCAATAGAGGGATGGCTGCGATCGCCAATACCAAAGGAATCACAAAACTAGGAGCCAGTCGAATCGTTTCTCTGATTTGGGGGGCATTCGTCGTAGTCACAAATAATCCTCGCTCTTAACTGGTAAACACAGATTAAGCTTTTATCAATAAAATAGATGGTCAATGCTTTTATATTCAATCATAATGCAACCATCCCTTTAGTCACCGCAAGCTTTATGACTCCCGGCCAAAAACTTCGACAAATGCTGCAAAAACCCGGACTGCTAATCTGTCCCGGCGTTCACGACTGTCTCAGCGCTCAAATCGCCGAACAAGTGGGATTTGAAGTAATTTTTACCAGTGGGTTTGGCATCTCGGCCTCCACCTTGGGGCGACCAGACTACGGTTTCCTCACCGCCACGGAAATGCTTTACAGTGTCAGTCGCATGGTTCAAGGGATTAAAATTCCCTTAGTTGCGGATATTGACACCGGCTATGGGAATCCCCTCAATGTGATCCGCACTGTCACCGAAGCGGTACTCCTCGGTGTAGCTGGTGTGATCTTAGAAGATCAAGAATGGCCGAAAAAATGCGGGCATTTCCAAGGCAAACGGGTGATTCCGGCAGAGGAACATATTGAAAAAATTAAAGCAGCGGTCAAAGCACGAGGCGAAAGTGGTTTAGTGATTATTGGTCGCACCGATGCTCGGGCGCCCCTAGGACTTGAGGAGGCCATTCGCCGAGGTCGGGCTTATTTTGAAGCTGGGGCCGATATTGTATTTATTGAAGCGCCCCAATCTGTTGAGGAGTTAAAAGTGATCGCCGCAGCTTTTCCCGATGCCCCGTTATTTGCCAACGCCATTGAAGGCGGCAAAACTCCCCTCATGTCGCCCCCGGAACTAGAAGCCCTCGGCTATAAAATCGCCGTCTTTCCCTTAGCGGGATTATTTTCTGCCACCAAAGCGATCGCCGACTGTTACAAATATCTGAAAGCACATGGCACCACCGTAGGCTTTAATCAATTGCTCAACTTCCAGCAATTCGAGGAAATCATCAAAATTTCCCAATACCGTCAACTCGAACAAGAATTTTCTGTCAACCCAACCAGCAACCCAACCAGCAACCCAACCCCGAAACCCAACCCCGAAGCCTCGGCTTCTTAGAAAGCAATTAGAAAGCAAACTGGATCGGCAACCGGGCAGCGGCGATTTCTACATTTCTACATTTCTACATTTCTACATTTCTACATCACCCCTGAAAAACCCGGTTTTTGAATCCATCACTCACTATCCACTAAATCAATTTGCAGCGCTGGGCCAAAGCGAGCTAACTTGATAATTTCCCCACCATTGACCAAAGTTTGCTCAACTTTTCTGTCATTAATATAGGTGCCATTTTTACCGAAACTTTCTAATTGCCATGTCTGGCCAACTCGCTGTAACTTTAGATGATGTCTAGATACCAAAGGATGATGTAACACAATATCATTGTCCGCCGCCCGACCAATCCGAATCAGGTTTTTGTGCTCGAAAGACCAATGAATCATTATAGTCCTTTGCATCGATTCAATTCCCTTCAAAGTGACAGAAATTTTTTGACCCTGATTCTGTGGATAATTCCTAGAATATTTTACGCAATTGCGTCCCGATTGTTTTGCTTCATATAATTGGGCATCCGCTTCAGCCACTAGCTTTTCCGGTGAAGAACCCTGATGGGGAATCATAGTCGCAACGCCCAAACTCACCGTGACATATTCACTCACCCTGGATGCGGCATGAGGAATTTTAAGCTGTTCTACCCCTGAACGAATAGCTGCGGCAACTCTAATTGCCCCAGATTGATCGGTTTCCGGCAGAATCACCACAAATTCCTCACCCCCATAACGGGCAACTAAATCTGTGGAACGTTTCACCCCAAATCGAATGGCTTGGGCTATTTTTTTTAAACATTCATCTCCGGCTTGATGTCCATAATAATCGTTATACCCCTTAAAAAAATCCACATCGCAGAAAATTATTGATAAGTTGCGGTGATGGCGCATCAAACGATGCCACTCGTGTTCCAGAGTGCGAGCAAACCAATAACGATTTGCCACTTGAGTCAACCCATCAATTGTGGCACAATGATGCAATTTACGAGTAATTTCTATTAAATAATTTTCTCGGTTTTTCTGCTGAGAAATTTTTAACTCTAATTGCTCTAACTTCTGCTCTAAGCTTTGCAATATTTCCTGTTTGGGCGATTCCATAAACCGCCGCGATTCTCCGGTGTAACGTTTAATTTGTGTTTTTATGTCGGCGACCAATTGAATTAAGTCTTGCCATTGGTGAGAATCTTGGTTATATTGGACTGAGGAATCGCGACTTTTAGCTGGAAAATTTTTTTGAGGTAAATGGATTAAATTAGACATATTAAAGTATTGAACTCTTTCAATACAATTTAACTCATTTCTTGGTTTTTTGGTGCGATCGGGGTAACTCTAAGGTTTGTTTTTCCTCACGGATTCAAATGCGATCGCCCACCAAAAATCAGGGCCATCGACACTATACTTCTGTGATACTGGACACAGGAATCTTTTCTATCTTTTTTGTTGACGAATTTTTCCGAATTTTTACGGATGTTAACTTATTTAAGCCTAAAATATCAAGTTTAAGCCTAAAATATCAAGAAAAAATCCGTATTTACTCGGACATGCCGGCTCCCGGAAATTGGTGAAATTAATTAAACTTAACGGTTTGGGTGTACATAGCTGCACCGTTACGCCATTAAAATCTGAGATATTTTTCAAGGATTCACTTACTTGCCATGGCCACCAAAACTCTTCAGCCCATTACTGTCAAGCTAATTCGGGCAAGCGCGTCTCCTCGGATCTCAACTGGCGGATTAATTCACAAAAATTTACAAAAATAGCGAGCGGCTGTCTGAGCGATTTTGTCTTCAGTAAAAATAATGATTTTCCCTGAATATGTGATAATCTTATTTGAAATATTTAAGTAGTTTACCGGATATACTCAGATGTTGGCGTCAAACAAAAACGGGAAAAACTACCGATCTACTTATGTGCGAACTATGTGCGAATTTTATGTGCGAATTGAGTCCGCATAGAACTTAAAACCAGCGTAAGTTCTACTCTGTGGCCGAATCAGCCAAAAAACGCTCTAGGAACCTGGCGCAAAGTCAACAGTCAAATCGGTAAGCGCGATCGCGCTCCGAGGTTTTTTCATGGCCATCTTGGCGATTCGCCCATAAAATTTCAGCGCGAATAGCCCGTAAACTTACCGCCATTTTCAGGCGTTCCCGGTCAGATCCGATTAGATATGCCAAGCAATCTGATCAAGCAATCTCATAAAATATCTGAGCCAACGAGGGGGTTATCGATTGACATTCAAGCATTACCAACATTTCCGCTTAAAAACCTGGAAAACTACTCCTTGTTATATCCGAAGCCGTCTTGGTATTATTTCGATTACTTTCTTGGCTTTTCTCGGCTGGATTATCCCCGTTACCCTCGGCCAATTTATTCCCGATCGCCGTTATAACCCATCCGACTTCACACAATTGCAACAAACCAGAAATTGTGCCGGTTGTAATCTCATTGGTGCGGATCTCAGTGGCATTGATCTTCGGGGAGCCAATCTCCGCTCCAGCAATTTAACCGGCGCCACCCTCAGAGGCAGTGATTTAAGAGCAGCGGATCTCAGTGGTGCCAACCTGAGCAATACCAACTTAGAAAACGTCAACTTTAGAGGCGCAGAACTTACGGGCACCAACCTAGTCAATGCCAACCTGCGTCGGGCGCAACTGGTAGGGGCAAACTTATTCTTAATTAACCTTGCGGGTAGCAACCTGGAAGAAGCTAACCTCAGTGGCACGAACTTAAGTCAAGTTTTTCTCGAACAAGCCAACCTCCGGGGAGCCAATCTCAATGGAGCTAATCTGAGTAATACGCAAATGACTGGGGTTAACTTAGCCGCCGCACAACTCCGAGGGGCTGACCTCAGCAGTGCCAATTTAGCCCAAGCCAACCTAAGTCGGGCTAGTCTAGACGGGGCGCTTTTGCCCGGTGCTTCCCTGAGAAATGCTCAGTTGATGGGTACCAGTTTTCGCGGCACTAATCTAGAAAAAGCTGACTTGGAAAATGCCGACCTGAGAGAAGCGAACCTCATCGGCGCTAATTTACAAAGAGTACAACTTTCAAATGCTATCTTGATTTCGGCTCAAACTCAGGGGGCTGATTTCACCGAAGCTAATTTATTGAGGGCAGATACGACCAATACCAATCTTAGAGACGCTAATTTGTGTAATACGATTATGCCTAATGGGAGGAAGGGTCGTTGTCCTAACTAGGGTGTGCAAAAATTCAAAAATTCAAAAATTCAAAAATTTACTTATATCGGCGGTTTGTCCGTCAGGGTAAAGAGTTTACACGCAGTAAAAAAGTTATAAGCTAGAGATTAGGAATTCAGCCCAAGTCTTTTGTGAGAATTTTTATGCACATTCATAGCCTTGAAGAATGGCAACACGCCCACGATTTTTTTGTTGAGCGACATGAAGCAGAGAAAAAAACCAAAATAGTCCTGTTACTGACAGCCGTAACAATGGTGGCTGAGATTGTCGCTGGTACAACCTTTGGTTCCCTGGCTTTGCTGGCTGATGGTTGGCACATGGCCACCCATGTCGGAGCCTTTGGAATTGCCGTGTTTGCCTATCAATATGCCCGGAGAAATGCACAGAATCCTAAATACACCTTTGGCACAGGGAAAGTAACTGTGCTGGGTGGTTTTACCAGTGCAATTGTGCTGGCAGTGATTGCGCTGGCGATCGCCGTCGAGTCATTGACTCGTCTTTTTCAACCGACATCGATTCAGTTCAATGAAGCAATCTATGTCGCTGTGATTGGATTAGTTATCAATCTTGTCAGTGCTTTCCTATTACAAGATCATCACGATCATCACGATCATTCCCACGACCACGACCACGACCACGACCACGACCATGACCATGACCACCACGATCATAATCTTCGTGCTGCTTATATTCACGTTTTAGCAGATACATTAACTTCTCTTTTTGCCATTATTGCCTTATTCGCGGGCAAATTTTTAGGTTGGGTTTGGCTGGATGCGGTCATGGGTTTGATTGGTGCATTAGTGATTGCTAAATGGTCTTATGGATTAGTGACTGAAACCGGGGAAATATTGCTGGACGGCTCAATTGATAAACAAATCAATTTGGCAATTTTAAATGCAATTGAGCAAGACTCGGATAATCGCGTCACCGATCTGCACGTCTGGAAACTGAGCGAAAATCATCTAGCGGCGACCATTTCTCTGGTGACACATTATCCTCAGCCACCAGAATATTATAAGAATTTACTTAGTCATATTCCCTCTCTTTCTCATGTGCTAGTTGAAGTTAATCATTGTCATGGGGAACCGTGCATCAATTTGCAGAAACAGACGATTTAAGTGGGACGCTGAGGAGCGGACGGAGCGGACGGAGCAGAAGAGCAGAGAAGAACAATTAACAATTAACAATTGATAATTAACAATTAAATAAACTTACTAGTTATCAACTATTAATTATTAACTATTAACTATTAATTATCAATTACACCCCAACCAACAACCAACAACTAACAACCAACAACATGCCAACCAACAACCAATAACCAACAACCAACAACCAACAACAAAAAGAAGTTATGTTTCAAGCCACTCGCCGCCGGTTAGCGCTTTGGTACACCACCGTCACCGCGATTTTGCTGCTGGTATTTGCCACAGGTTTTTATTTTTATGTGCGGAATACTTTAATCGATCGCATCGACGATACCCTCAAGCACGTGGTGGAAGTGGTGGAGCGATCGCTGGTGATTTTACCGACTTCTCAGGGAGGATTTTGCGTTAATGTGGAAGCCAGTTTTCGGAATAATGCCAAAACGGTGGAAGACGATCATATTGATTTAGAGTGGTTTAGTCCTACGGGAGAGTTACTCTGGTCAACGTTTTCTGAGTCCTTAAATCTGCCCTTGCATCCCAACCGGACTGGAGAAACGGTGCATTTGGTGGGCAACAGTCACGAGTTATTGTTAAGACAAGTTACCGAACGAGTGGAATATGGGCGACAGGTTTTAGGCTATTTGCGCGTGAGTCATCCCTGGTTTGAATTTACTAAACCCATTCGACAACTGATTGTGGATTTAAGTGTGGGAACCGTAGTCATGGCGAGCGGTGTAGGGGTGATTGGTTGGTTACTCTCCGGGTTGGCGATCGCCCCGGTGCGCGAATCTTACCAGCGGCTAAAGCAATTTACAGCAGATGCGTCACACGAACTGCGGAGTCCGATCGCCATGATTCAAACCAATGTGCAAGTTGCCCTAGCGGATCCGGATCTGGACTCTGCCACCCAGCGGCTACAGTTACAAGTGGTCGAAAGATTGACCAGAAGGTTGGGGCGGCTGGTGGATGATTTGCTATTTCTGGCCAGACAAGATAGTGGCATTGTTCAACCCAATTGGGAAGAAGTACATCTCGATGAGTTGCTGATTCAAGTGATCGAAGAACATACCAGCATCGCTACGGAAAAAGGCATTACCCTGTTTTTGGATATTGCCACACCGGAGGAATTATCCCCAGAGTCAGAAGGGGAATTTGGAAAGATAGGCGCTCGGGGTAATATCTTCACCCTGCGGGGAGACAGCCAACAATTAGCCAGACTGTTTACGAATTTATGCACCAATGCCCTGCAATATACCGCCAGCGGGGGAGATATTGAGGTGAAATTGCAGTGTAAGCGGGTACATTTGCGCCAGGGACAGTCTCAAATTTTACAGATAAAAGTGAGGGATACCGGCATTGGTATCCCGGCTGAGTCCTTACCACATATTTTCGAGCGGTTTTATCGCGTCGATCCCGCCAGACGTCATCCTCATCAAAGTTCTCCGCACTTGAAGACTACTGGATCGGGATTAGGTTTGGCGATCGCCCGCGCTATTGTGGAAAATCACCAAGGACAAATTCAGATATCCAGCGAGGTTGATGTCGGAACTACGGTGACTGTCAGCCTACCGACAACACTTCCCGGTTAATCCCACTACAAGTGGCACAAGCACATCCAGGTAAATCTTTGAATCCATCATTGACGCTGCTGGTCAGCAAAATTTGAGATCCAGAAACTCCGCCAGAAACTCCGTGATTCTGCCAAACAGCGGCCAAATCACCGCGCACTTGGGACAGGGGAGTTTGAGAATGTACCACCGAGGCGATCGCGGTTGGGTGATCGGCCATCTGTGGCGTGCGATCGGCTGCGGCTATCGTTGGTTCTGCCAGTCCCAACCAAGAGGCGATCGTCAACGTGAGCAATAAATACAGTCCTGGAGATAATTTTGACAGTTTCATCGTGACAAATTCCCTCGGAAAATTAATAAAAATTTATCAATCATGGTCGTGAATCTATAATAACTTGTTCCCACCCAGACTGTCATCCCCACCGATATCTGTAATAATTTAGCGAGGGAGATTCCGGCGCTCGGGTTGCTTGGAAAATGTAGCTATTTTTTTATAAAAAGATAGGCGAGCCAGCAAATATTATCTCAGCTATTATTTTTTTGTCTATCCATCAATTAATTTTCATCTTCTAAAGAAATATCAGAAGATTTTCTCGTTTTTCTATTTCGGCTTCTAGTTCCGTTTACTCTCACTTCGTTGGCCAACCAATTGGCAAAAAACTTCTCAAACTTAAAGGCCTCCTGCTCGAAAATATTTTTCTCATATTTTTGTCCGGCTTTTTTGTATTGAAAAAAATAATGATAACCAAACTTACTTAAACTGCCTAACTGTTCATACTGCTTACAGTGATACAGTTCGTGGGCTAACAAAACAATTTGCTGCAAATCACCGGGGCGATAAATATCCCGAATATAAACGCGATGACCATAAACTTGAGCATTGGATCTGCCCACATTAATTTTAAAACTAGCCGCGACCCAATCTTCCATCAGCACCGCACTGTAGACCACCATCACTCGCTCCACTAAATCACCAAAATGGGGTCGTAAGTATTCCTTTTGGATTTCATCTAAGCTCTGAGGTTTGGCATTATTATTGCTCATCAACCGAGCGCCAGCCGGATAAGCGATCGCCCCAAGATTACCCCAAGCCTTTTCTGTCATTTTTTCGGAAAATTCTACTAGAGATTTCTTAGCATAACTTAGGACTGTTTGTTCAGTTGATGCCACCAGAAGATTAAAATTGCTAGACACTCCTAAAAAAAGAGTAAAACTAAGAAATGCTCCCCAAAATTTAGCTGAATGGGATATTTCCATAACCGACTGACCAACTCTGTAAGCTCAATATTCTTCCTGGTAAAAAAAATATCCGGATATTTTAGGGATTCGAGATAAATTTAATGCTCTATTTTCATTTAATCTCCGAAAAAACAGAAAAACTACCCGATAATTTATGTTAAATTCAGAGTAGTTTTTCTGTAAACACCTGGGAGATTTTTTTAATCCTTCACGATTTCACCTTAAGTAATATTACTTAAGGTGAGCATAATTTTCTGGATGGATTAATCCTAAAATTTTAGCCGCCGCGCCGTCTTCTGGCTTCATCACTATTACTGATATCCCGACGTACTTTATCCAAACTCCAGCCTTCAGAAAGCTTTCTGCGATAGGTTCTTAAGCCACTGCTATCAGCATTGCGTCCCAAAATTTCTCGATAAATTCGATTAATGGCCTGTTCCGCTTCACCACTTTCGGCAATATCCTCCCGAATATCTTCGATATTCCAATCATCAGCCAACCGATCTTGATAAGTTCTCATCCCCCCGCGATCGGGATTTCGCTCGAGAACTTCTTGATAAATTTGCTCGATCGCCCGTTCTCCGGCATCACTATAAGCAATCTCTTCGCGCACATCATTCCAATCACAGCGATCGCGCTCAATGCAACTCACATAGTCTCGCAGGTCACGGCGAGAAATTCTCGCATTATTACCTAACATTTGCCGATACAGTCTCCGCACTTGTTCCTCGATTTGTTGGCGTTCTCTTGACTGCGCTTGGAGGACTTGTTCATGATTATATTCATAATCACGAGAGCGATCGCCTCGCCGCTGACTAATGCGTCGGTCATCTCTAGAAGATGAACCAATGGGACGACGATTATATTGGTCTTCAGCGCGACCTCGCTCCCGATTATCTACTGGGTTAGTATGGTTAGTATGACTAATGTGAGCGCGAATATCATCCCAGGTGCAAACATTTTGCTGGATACAATTAACATAAGCTTCCAAGTGGCGACTCGATAGACTTGCATTCGTGCCAACGATTTGGCGATGGAGTGCAATTACTTGTTCTGCGATCCGTTGGCGAGATTGCGCTTGTGCTTGTGCTTGTGCTGATAAAATCGTCCGTTCTGCTGGCGATAAATTCGCGAAATGCTGCGGACGATCTAAGCTATTTTGGTGCATCTCAGAGGCAATTTCTCCGGCCTGATTCACATAGTTAGTGGCAGCTTGAGCCTTTGGCGTCAATAGCAAAGCGGCACCAGAGGCGAGCGCAATTGTATAACTTAGACTTAAAACTTTTACTAATTTTAGATATTTCATATTCTCTCCTATTCCCATAATTTCAAAAACGATAAATTAGTTGAGGCAAAATCAGTTAACTTAGTAATTATAAAAAATATATTTTACTAAAGTTTACTAAAGTAAACCGATGCTCTCACAAATTTAGACATTGGAAATGCTAGATTATTTTTTTCGGGAAGCAAAAGCAGGAATCACCCCCTTTGAAACTACTCATAATGGGATAAAATCCGTGAACAATTATTGCATCATTGTCTATGTGACCAGATTGGTTCGTGAGTTGTTCCACAGATAAAAGGGCTGAAAGTATTACTATTAGCTACGCGATCGCGATTAAACTTCACTGGTTCTCTGTTCAATGTACTCCGCTTCCTGCACTCAATTGTCAGCCAATAGGCAAGGCAAGGCTACTGGCTGTGGAGCGTCGGTGTCCCTGTGGTCATAAAATTAGCATTCTGAGCGCAGGGGTCATCCTGGGTCGGTAATGGGGCATCGCGCTGGCCGTTAGAAGCGAAATCTCCGGATCTTTTCTGCATCTTGTCATGATTTAGCCAGAATTCCTCTAGAACAATCTAGGGGAAGTTCTTCTGTTTCCCTATCTGGAAAGCCTCTCTAGGAACTCCCCCACCGGAACCCCGCTCCCTTAACTCCTAAATTTGTATTTTTGAACACTCCAAAATTTGCTACCCTAACTTAAATAGTCTTGGGAATCAGTAAAAAAAGTGGATATTTTAATTGGGCGGGGTAAAACGGCTCGCCGCGCTTACGGAATTGATGAAATTGCCCTCGTTCCTGGAACCAGAACCATCGATCCAAGTTTACCAGATACTTCTTGGGCGATCGGTGGCATTGAGCGAGAAATTCCCATCATTGCTAGTGCAATGGATGGTGTGGTTGATGTAAAGATGGCAGTCTTGCTCTCTAAACTCGGCGCCCTTGGGGTTCTGAACTTGGAAGGGATCCAAACTCGTTATGACGATCCAGAACCGATCCTAGATCGGATTGCCTCCGTGGGCAAAGATGAGTTCGTCTCCCTCATGCAGCAACTCTATGCCGAGCCAATTAAGCCAGAGTTAATTGAAAAGCGGATTTCCCAAATCAAAAGCCAAGGGGGAATTGCCGCAGTCAGCGCCACTCCTGCGGGGGCATCTCAATTTGGCTCTGTAGTCGCCAAAGCCGGTGCCGATCTATTTTTTATTCAAGCAACCGTGGTTTCTACAGATCACTTGTCTCCGGAGTCAGTCACCCCATTAAATCTAGAAAAATTCTGTGCCGAAATGCCGGTGCCAGTGATTTTAGGTAATTGTGTCACTTATGAAGTCACGCTTAAATTAATGAAAGCTGGGGCGGCAGCGGTTTTAGTGGGAATTGGCCCAGGTGCCGCTTGTACCTCTCGTGGAGTATTAGGTGTCGGCGTACCCCAAGCCACTGCGGTGGCTGACTGTGCCGCAGCCCGAGAAGTATTTTACCGAGAAACAGGTAAATATGTGCCGGTCATTGCCGATGGTGGCTTAATTACTGGTGGTGACATCTGTAAATGTATTGCCTGTGGCGCCGATGGTGTGATGATTGGTTCTCCTTTTGCCAGAGCAAAAGAAGCTCCCGGACGCGGTTATCACTGGGGGATGGCCACTCCCAGCCCTGTCTTACCTCGCGGGACTCGCATTCGCGTCGGCAGCACCGGCACCTTGGAGCAAATTTTACGTGGGCCAGCACAACTTGACGATGGCACTCATAATCTGCTGGGGGCTTTAAAGACCAGTATGGGAACTTTAGGCGCCAAGAACCTGAAAGAAATGCAAGAGGTGGAAGTGGTGATCGCACCTTCGTTACTCACGGAAGGCAAGGTGTATCAAAAAGCCCAACAACTGGGAATGGGTAAGTAGTTTGACTGGTGATACTCCGTAAAAAAAGCTTGGTTTTATGTCAAATCCTAAAAGTTTAACTGATTTAGTACGCATTAAACCGATCTATTGGTTACAATAGATATTAGCGGAGACGCATGTTTCCGTTCACTCCTCACACCACACTCCGCCCGGACCTTGTTCGGGCGGTTTCTTTTTCGCCGGATCTGTCCTCCTATATACTTCCTATATATACTCTGAATCTTCGGCAGTTTCAGGATCTTGTTCCCCTTTTCCCGGTTTAAAGAGCGATCGCACTGTCACCCGGCAGTCCAAGAATTAAGGATTATTTAATATCTTTTGTCTGAACCGCGGGGGTCTGATGTTAGACAACGCTTCTGATTCGCTGTAATGTATTGAAAGGCTTGAATGATTTAACGCCCAAGACTGCTTAAAGAAGCATGAGCCAATTTTTCCGGTTTAATTCCGGTTTAATATTTAATTGCCCCATCCACTTCTGGGTTCACTCGGTGAGCTTGAGTGGGTGGTAGAATTACCTGTAGTCCCTGGCAAGCTCATGGCCTAAATTCAGGTTGACTTGCAGTTTAGCGGAAAGAGTGCTGTAATCAAAAAAATAGCACGGCTTTTCATTTGAGTAACCGCTTTCCGCTGCCAAAGGAGGTAATTCCAGTTTGACTTTTTCTCCTATTTAGTCAAGTCAATCGTTTGGCTTTTGGCAAAAGCCCGTAGATCGGAAGGGTCAATGAAGCGCTGATGCCTATCGGCTCTTTTGCGGTCTTGAAGGCAAAACGCGGCAATCGGGGATACATTAATCTCAGAAAAACTATTGAGAAAAGGATTCGCAACAATGTCAGCAGCAGCCCCAGTTACAGATGCTAGTTTTAAGCAAGAAGTTCTTGACAGTGAGATTCCCGTACTTGTTGATTTTTGGGCACCGTGGTGCGGTCCATGCCGAATGGTGGCGCCTGTGGTGGATGAAATCGCTGCACAGTACGCAGGTCAGATCAAAGTGGTCAAGTTGAACACTGATGAAAATCCCAGTGTGGCGAGTCAGTATGGGATCCGGAGTATTCCTACTCTGATGATCTTTAAAGGAGGTCAAAGGGTAGATATGGTGGTGGGAGCGGTGCCAAAAACCACCTTGGCAAATACTTTAGAAAAACATCTCTAGTTATTGTCTGCTCCAAGCAAAAAAAGCTGAACGCTTACGGACACCCCCAAAAATTTTTTGGCACTTTGATTTGTCTGGCTTAGTTAATTAGGGGTTGAAGTAACAAAACCCCTAGTTAACAAACCCTGATTTCGAGCGATTTGGGCGGTGATAATAGGTGAGCAAAATCCTCATCATTACTTGCTATATTTTGCTAAATCTGGTGAAATGTATCGAGTTACAATTCCTTTCAGAAACAGTAAACAGTTTGGTAAATTAGCTGCCCGGTGAAGTAAGCTGGGATTTCAGCACTACCCTTCTAAGAACAATTCTTCTGTTGTAAAAGGAGAAGAAAGGTGATAACGCGCTAATTCTTTAAGTTCTTTAAGGATTAGCTTTGATGGCAGCACCCTTCACCATTGTTGGTGATGCTATACTATTCTAAGTTTTGTTCAGCTATGAACAGATTTGAGAAGGTTAAATGCTGCACTCATAAGTGTCAGATTGATGCTTATTGATGCGTAAGCAATAGACATCTTCAATAATTGCCTGTCACTCTAGCCCTATCAAGGCTTGACATCTGATTTTTGGAGATGTCTAATAACCCGTCCTGGCAGACGCTGGTGCGGGGTTTCTTTTTTTGAAAAAACTTCGCGGCTTAACCGGGGGAATGTTAATGTTCCCTTGAGAATTGCCGCATAAACTTGAGGTCTGTCCTTCAGCCAACCCCCTTATGGCTTCTTTTAATTCTTCTTCCTATCTTTCCCTTGATGCACAGATTCATCAGTTAATCGAACAGCTGCCTGACTTGCCTTATCAGAAATGGATTTCCCGCTCGCTGGCGACGATTTTGGCTCTTGCCGGTGAAGGTGACAAGATTGACCGTTTGGACTGGAAGATTCTCAGCGCTTCTTTGCAAGATATGGAGCAGGGTTTTGAGGTTTTTCAGCCTTATCGCCATGTGCGAAAAGTGGCCATTTTTGGTTCAGCCCGATTAGCCGCAGATACTCCAGAATATCAAATGGCCGTTGAGTTTGCCCGTAAAGTCACGGAGTTGGGCTTTATGGTGATGACGGGCGCCGGTGGCGGGATTATGCAAGCGGGAAATGAAGGAGCTGGCAGTCACTGTTCTTTTGGTCTGAATATTCAGTTGCCCCATGAGCAAGGGGCTAATCCGTTTATTGCGGAAAACGAAAAACTGATTAATTTTAAGTATTTTTTTACTCGTAAGTTATTTTTTCTCAAGGAAAGTGATGCGATCGCGCTGTTTCCCGGTGGCTTTGGCACCTTGGATGAGGCGTTTGAAACTCTGACTCTGACCCAAAATGGTCGCTTTGGTCCTGCCCCTCTGGTGCTGATCGATCCACCGGGAGGACACTATTGGCATGACTGGCAAACCTATATTACTAAGAACTTGACTCACAGGGGTTTGATTAGCCCTGATGATTCTAGTCTTTACACGATTACCGATAATGTGGATACGGCTTGCAAGGCGATCGCTGACTTTTATCAGGTCTATCATTCCAGCCGTTATGTAGACAATCTGTTTGTGTTGCGGCTGAAACGCGAACTGTCCGATGCTACGGTGGCAGAGCTTAATGCAGATTTTAGCGATATTTTGCTGGACGGTCAAATTACCAAAAGTGCCGCCTTGCCCGCCGAACAAGGCGATGATACGGAAAAGCTGCCCCGGTTAGTGTTGCATTTTAACCGGCGTGATTTTGGTCGCTTGTATCAGTTAATTCACCGGATTAATCAACTTGGCGCGTGAAGCGAAGCTATCGCGTCAGCGAATCGCCTCTGAATCCGGGCATCCAGAGCAAAGGTAGTGCTTTTTCGGTTATGCAACCCCCAGGAGAGCGGAGGGGCTTCCGAGGCGGAGGGGCTTGCGGAGCGGAGGGGCTTTCGGAGCCGCCATCGTGCAGGGGTGCCTAAAATTTAAATTAATAGTTAGTAATTGATTACTTGGTTAAAGGTTAACGGTTAACAACTTGCAGCTATACCCAACAACCAAAGAATCCCTACCCAAAGAATCCCTACCCAACAACAACCGAGCGGATTTGTATTGTAAAGTTTCAATAAAAATCTAGTCAGATCTAGTCATGTATGGTAATATATAGACGTAGGATTGGGCATCTCTCACTTAAATCACTGGCGATGTCGCCTTAGTCATAAACCAGTCATGCAACATCATAGAGGAAAGAGGGGAGAGTGAATAGTGAATAGTGAATAGTGAGTAGTGAATAGTGAGTAATGAGTAGTGATACTTATTTTCTCTTTCCTATTTCCTACTTCCTCTTTGCTCTTTTCTCTTTTCTCTTGAAGCAGGACTGTTTCGGTCAGGAAATGGGACTTTGATTAATGCCGACGTGAATGGTTCGTTAAATATCATCCGCAAAGCATTCCCCAACGCTTCTTCGCTCGGGGATACAGGGGATGGTAGTACCTCCCGTAAGGGTGACACCTGACAAAATGGTTGGAGCGGGCAAGTGTCATATTTGTCTATAAAACCTGTAACTATCGGGTTCTAATTAATGCGAGAATAAAATCAGTAATAGTTTACAAAAGTTAACAGGCTATGGCGACAATTCAATTTTCCAGAGGCATTGACGAAGAAGTGGTGCCAGATGTGCGTTTGACCCGCTCTCGCAGTGGCAACAGTAGCACCGCTACCTTTTTTTTCGAGCGCCCCAAGGCTTTGGATAAAGATAATCCAAATGAAATTACCGGGATGTATTTGGTGGATGAAGAAGGGGAAATTGCTTGTCGAGATGTGAAGGCGAAATTCGTGAATGGTGAACCCGTTGGCATTGAAGCCCTTTATATTATGAAGTCGGCAGCAGAGTGGGAGCGGTTTATGCGGTTTATGAACCGCTACGCCGAGGCTCATGGGTTGGGCTTGAAGAAGTCGTAGTTTCTTGGTAAAATTACCTATCCTTCGTCGCCAGCACCACCGTCCCGCCGAAGGCGGGCAAAGCAAACTAGTCGCCGAAGGCGGGCAAAACAAACTAGCATCAATGTCACAAGTTCCTCATCCCGACTCAGACCCGATCGTTGTGAAATGCGCGGTGATTACCGTGAGTGATACGCGCACCCTACAAACTGATCGCAGTGGTCAGCTAATTCAGCAGTTGCTCGGCGAGGCCGGTCATCGGGTTAACGCTTACCAAATTCTGCCAGATGAACCGGATCGGATTCAGGGTTTGCTTAAACAGTGGTGCCAGGGTTCGGATTTAGATGCCTTGATTTTTAATGGTGGTACCGGAATTGCTCCGAGGGATACAACTTATGATGCGATCGCCTCTCTGCTAGAAAAAACCCTCCCTGGTTTTGGGGAGGTGTTTCGCTGGTTAAGTTATCAAGAAATTGGCTCACGGGCGATCGCTTCACGGGCGATCGCTGGAGTCTATCAATCTAAATTAATTTTTTCTATTCCCGGTTCTTCTGGGGCGGTGAAACTGGCGATGGAATCCCTGATTTTACCAGAATTGATTCACTTGGTGACGCAAATCAAGTCACCCAAGTAAAGCCCAAGTAAAAGCCCAAGTAAATAGATTTGTGGGAAAATTATCGCTCCCGTCCCCCTGAAAAAGGGGGCTTTTGATCATTAAAGCCAGAATTGTCTATTAATCGCCACAATCGCAATCATTAGAGAAATTATTAGAGAAATTCTCCTTTGGCTACCAGTTGCACCGCGCCGCCCACAAATACAGCAATTTCCCCGTTTGCTTCCGGGTATGCTTGCAAAAATAACAGCGACGGGCGAGCGATTTCATATCCTTGCTCTACTCGGATATCGATACGATCTTCCCCAAAATAGCGATGTTTTACCAAATACCCCGCCAAACAGCCATTCGCGCTACCCGTGGCTGGATCTTCCGGTACTCCCAAATAATCCCCAAACATCCGTCCACTTAAATGATTTTGCGGATGATTGGTTTCCGGGCAAAAGATGAAAAGGCATTTCGCTTCTGTCTTTTCTATTAATTTAAAATATTTATCTCTATTGACTTTTGCGCGTTTTAATGCTTGGTGATTTTTCAGCGGGACAATGATAAATGGAATTCCCGTAGACACTTCTTGGCAAGGAAAGCGAGCGTCAATTTCAGAACCCTCTAAATTCAAGACTTCCGCCAAAACCCCAGGAGCGATCGCTTGACCAAATTTCGGCGGCTTTTGCTGCATTTGTAACAATTTAACCTGGTCATCTTGATAGGCAAATGTCACAGGAATTTGACCAACTGGCAGATTTAAATTCACCTGAGCCACGGGAGCCTTAATTAATTCCCGTTGAATGATATAAGCAGTTCCCAAAGTTGGATGTCCGGCAAAGGGGACTTCTTGGGCTGGGGTAAAAATGCGAACATTATATCCCCCAGCGCTTGCCTCGTGATGGGTAATAAACGTGGTTTCTGAATAATTAATTTCCTTGGTTATTCGTTGCATTATTTCCGTAGAAAGTTCACCAGCGTGGGGGAATACAGCCAGTTGATTGCCGCTATATTTAGTCTCCGCAAATACATCAACGATAAAAAATTCTAATGAATTCATAGAGCCTGAAAAATTCTGATGAGTATAATTAAATTTGGGCTTGGGATCAAGGGTTTGGCTCATTTTTTAGTTGCTTGCGTTTTGATCCCCACACATTTGATTGTTTTAGCATCAGCGTCTAATCTATTACGAATTTCTTGGTCTGTTTTCTGAGTCTGCCTATTGGTAGACAGTCATCGTTCATTCTTTCATTATGGAATATCTAGGAATTGTTTGGCTCACTGCTTGGTTACTTGATGTTTTCTCATCGAGTAACCCGGTATTAATGGCGGCTGAATCGGGGCACAACTCTGATGTGGCTAATGTTTTATTAGTTGCATATAATTCGGCTCAGACTTCGGCACAGAATTCGGCTCAGAAAGGGGGACATTCCCACAAGCAGCCGCGAAAATCATCCGGTCAAATGCCCAGGGATTTGCAGTTGCATGAGGGCTTGATTCAACCATTGTGGCAATCTTTCCTCTCAAAAAAATCAAGCAAAAGGCAAGGTTGTCAACGACCTGACCAGCTTAAAACCAAAACCCAATTCTCATCATTTTTACCTGCCTGGCTGACCGCTGACACTGGGGTCAATGTGGGACAACTGATTTCTTACCCCGTGGACTCGAACAATCTTGCTCAAACCATTTCTGAGTGGATGGACAAGATTTTGCCTTTGCCAGGGACTAAGACGTCAAAGTCGCGCTTGCCCCAAGTCCAGGTGGCGCGATTCCATTCCCCTCACTCTAACGATGAATTCATAGATTTTGGGGTTTCAGGGGATTCTGGATATGAAATTCGGGTTGAGGGTTGTTTAATTGGCCAACTACCTGACCCTATTTCTGCCCATGTAGTCGGTTTAAAACTTCAACAATTGTTGCAGGACCCCAATTTTGATCCACAGCAAATCCAACCCACAATGGTCGATGACCAACCAGCGGTTCAAGCGGGTTCAGAGGTGCTCTTGGTTGTGACGGACACTTTGGCGGAACAATTAAACGATCATCCAAAACTGCTGGCTTTGAATTGGGCGAATAATCTCCGTCAAGCCCTTTCAACGGAGCCGGTCACTTTGGCCGATTCCCAATCCCATATGTACGGGTTGCAGGAAAGTAAAGAAACTCTCACGGGTTTGGCATCCTGGTATGGGCCTTATTTCCACGGTCGCTTGACCGCGAATGGAGAAACTTATAACCAATATGACTTGACAGCGGCTCATCCTTTCTTGCCTTTTGATACTTATCTCAAGGTGACAAACTTGGATAATGGTAAGGCAGTGATTGTGCGAATTAACGATCGCGGTCCTTACATTCCCCCCCGCACTTTGGATTTGTCCCTGGGTGCTGCCCAGCAGTTGGGTAGCGAACACACTGGGGTAATTCCTTATAAAGCAGTGATTATGAAACCAGTCATCACTCAGCGGCAGCAAAAACCCCGCCAGGAAGTGACGCGACTTTAATAAATGTAGGGCCGCCATCGGTGTTAGGAAAGAGGAGAGAGGATGCATAGGAAAATTCTCTTTTCTCTCTCCTCTATTCTCTCTCCTCTCAAAGCTTCTGGTGTAGGGTTTGGGGTGTGTTGGGGTATTGGTGCGTTACGCTTTGTGCTTCGCACCCTACGGATAACTACGGATCACTGGTTAAGTTAATTAACTAAACAGCGAATCGCTTCAAGTAACCCTCTGGCTTTGTTGAGGGTTTCTTCGTATTCTTTCTCTGGGTCAGAGTCCGCAACTAAACCGGCACCCGCTTGCACTGATACGGTGAGTTTGCCCTGGTCGTTTGCCCGGACGACCATCGTTCTAATGGCGATCGCGGTATTCAGTTGACCTTCAAAGTCGTAATAGCCATAGACCCCAGAATAAGGCCCGCGACGACAAGGTTCTAGTTCGTTGATAATTTCCATTGCCCGAATTTTGGGGGCACCGCTGACGGTTCCCGCAGGAAAACAGGCTTTGAGTAAATCCCACGCGGTTTTACTCTCTTCCATTTGTCCGACTACGTTACTCACAATGTGCATCACATGAGAGTAACGCTCAATGACCATTAATTCATCAACTTTCACCGACCCTTTGACACAGACTCGTCCCAGGTCGTTGCGCCCTAAGTCCACTAACATGACGTGCTCGGCAATTTCTTTGGGGTCTTGGAGTAGGTCTGCCGCTAATGCCGCGTCTTCTTGGGGAGTTTCCCCCCGTGGTCGGGTGCCGGCGATCGGGCGCAGGGAAGCCATTTTCCCCCCGCCCGCTGCATTTTCGGCTTTGACCATGACTTCTGGGGATGAGCCAATAATTTGCCAATCTTTGAAGTGAAAATATCCCATGTATGGGGAAGGGTTAATTAAGCGCAAAGAACGATAGAGGGCAAATGGATCGCCGCTGAATTCTGTTGATAGCCGCTGGGAAATGACTACTTGAAAAATATCCCCCGCTCTGATATAATCTTTGGCCTTGAGAACATTTTGACAAAATTGCTCTTTGGAGATATTGCTGGTATAGGTGTAATCCGCTTCCCCTGCTTTGGCGGGCTTTCCGTGACTGCGGGGTGGGTTCCACTCCAGTACGGTGTCCTCGATAGAGAGGGGCATTTGTAGTTTATTGACCAGGGTTTTTACCCGAGCGCAGGCTTTTTGATAAGCTTCTTGGCGGGATACCGCTGGATCCCTTAAGTCCGCAAAGGCGATCGCCCAAATTTTCCGCTTCACTTGATCAAAAATCAGCAGACTATCTACCTGCATCCACAAGCCATCCGGTAGATCGTTCTCCTCCGCTGGATAAACCGGGACTCTGGGTTCCATCCACCGAATCAGTTCATATCCCCAAAAGCCAAATAACCCACCGACTCCGGGAGGTAATTGGGGCAATTTGACCGGGGTGATCGATTTTAGGCAGTCCGTCAGCACCACAAACGGATCCCCGGAAAAGGTTTCTTCTTTACCACCGCGATAAGTTTTCGTGGTGCGATCGCCTTTCGCGGACAAAATCCACAAAGGATCGCACCCTAAAAAACTATAGCGGCCAATCTTTTCGCCGCCCTCCACGGATTCCAAGAGAAAACTATAGGGCTGACCGGCACAAACTTTATACCAAGCAGAAACCGGGGTATCCAAATCAGCCACCCACTCTTGATACACTGGCACAAAATTACCTTGTGTGGCTAGATGAGAAAATTCGGAAAATTCAGGAAAAATCATAATTGGACAGATAACGGTTGTTGGTTGTTGGTTGTTGGTTGTTGGTTGTTGGTTGGGGTGTAATTGATAATTGATAGTTGATAGTTAATAATTAAATTTAATAATTGTCAATTGTCAATTATCAATTGTTAATTGTTCTCCTCTGCTCCGAAAGCCCCTCCGCCCCTCTGTTGGTTATTTTTGATAAAATGTTTTTTTATTGACCGTATTCATAACAATAAGGAGGGTAGCACAACTGTGTTACCCTCCTACGGTTTATGACTAATGAGTTGTCAGTAGAACTAGGCGATGTTGCATCGCAACGCTTCGCGCTCGGCCAAACAACTATGCGTCGTAAGGATTTTTGCCGCTGAACTTCAGTTTGGCAGGTTCGGGGTTATTGCCAATCTTGCGATCAATCTTACCCACATAGGGACGACCTTCGTTCACTTTTTCGGGGAACACGCCATCCTTGGGATGGAGATACTCGGTTTCACCACTGGGATAAATCCGATAGATTTTGTAATCCTCGATTTTGGGCTTGAATTTGGTACGCAGTTGAGTACCTAAAGCTAAAGCGTGCTCTTTACGGGCGACATAAAGAAGGTTTTCGCCTTCATTCATAATTGCCGCGCCGCCGGTGGGCATTTCAAACACTTGTTCTTTTTTGCTAGTCCAAGTGATTGCATACTTTTCTTCACGGGTTGCTTTGCTCAACAAGCCGCCGGTGCTGCCACCGAACTTTGGAGGTTGTCCTGTCAGGGTTTCTGCCATAGATGATTCTCGCTTGCCAAAAATTTTTACGCAATTTTCATCGCATGTTATCACCGAGCGTCGCCGAGTCTCGCTACTTTGTCAAGAACTGTTACACTTCTTTAAGTAATTGGCCGAATAGACTAAGTAATATTGCTAAATTGCCCGAAAATTCCCCCCAAAAGTTAAGAACTGTTAATTGTTGTGATTTTTTGTTGGTTACTTTTTATTAGTTATTTGGTATTTGTTATTTGTTGGTGGTTGGTGGGTAGGAATATTTCATTGTTGGTTAGTCTCCTTCCAGGGTTTCCCTGGGAATGCCAATAAGCGAGGCTCTGCCTCCTGTGGGGAGTCGGGGCGCTCGTCCGAGCGCCCTTGCCCGGTTGGCAAGCCGCCAATCGAGCCATGTAAAACAATTAGCAATTGATAATTGACAATTGACAATTAAGTATATCGACGCTCAATTATCAATTATCAATTATCAATTACACCTCAACGAACAAACAACAATCAACAAGGAACAAGCAACAACAAATAACTAAATTATGTCAAACATTTTATCAACTCAGTTATCAACCCAGAACCTAAAAAACTATCGAGTAAAATTGATGTTGGCATGAAAAAAGCGAGCGCGTCGGCAATCGAAAGGCACCGTAAACTTGGTGAATCTATTAGTATTTGGCAAGATGGCAAAGTAGTGACTCTGACCAGCGCCTGCATTCCTCCTCAAGAAAAATAGTTTCCTCTGCCAACAAATTGATCATATAATGAACAATGAACAATTAATTGTTAATTGTTCATTGTTCATTGTTAATTACTTGTGCAGCTTTGATTGGCCGATCTAACTTGTCCGCAAATACGGGAATAGTGAAATGAAACTCACTACCTTGATCCAGTCCCGAAGAGGTGGCCCAAATTTTTCCCTGCCACCCGGTGACAATTTGCCGACAAATGGCTAACCCTAAACCAGTTCCCCCAGCGGTACGACGCAGGGCACCTTCTTCTTGGTAAAAGCGATCGAAAACGGCTTCTAGGCGATCGCCCGCGATACCCCGTCCGGTGTCGCTGATGATCGCTTCTAGGGTTTGATCGTCAAGCTGCTGGGCGCTGACGGTGATTTTGCCATTCGGGGGCGTAAACTTACAAGCGTTATCCATTAATTTCGTCAGCACTTCTACCAACCATTCACCGTCTGCCCGAACTAAGGGCAAATCTGGCGGTACGGCCAAAATAATCTCTGGTCGTTTATTTTGGGGATAGCGCGTGGTGATACTGCTGAGGGATAAATGGATGCATTCTTCTAGGGGGATTGGTTCTGGGTGCCACTCTACCCGACCACTTTCTAAACGGGATAAGGTTAAAAAGTCTTGGACTAATTTTCGCATTCGCTCCGCATCATCTAAGGCGGTACTTAGCATGACTTGCCTAAGTTCAGGGGGCATATCCGGGTCGCTGGCTAAACTTTCCAGGCAAACTTGAATAGTGGAAAGAGGGGTGCGGAGTTCGTGTCCGGTAATGGCAATCAGGTTGCTGCGAGTTCGGTCTAGGGCTTCTAGCTGTTCGTTCAAACTTTCCAAGTGGGCGAAAGCTTCCCCTTGGATTAAGGCGACCCCAATTTGGGTGGTGATGCCCTCGACTAAGGCTAATTCGTGTGGACTCCAGTTTCTGGGGAAATCGCCGCAGTGATGCAACTCAATCATGCCCACTAGCTGATTTTGGTATAAGACCGGGACTAATAGCCAAGAAGTAATATTAGCTCGATGGATAAAGGCTTGCATATTGCTGGTTGCCAGTCTGGGGTCAGTGGCAGCATTTTCTATATAAATATGTTCAGAACTGCTGGCGATTTCCTGAAATAGGGGATTTTCCGCGAGCGGCCAAGTTTGACCCGCGAGAGACTCTACTCCTGGACTTAAAAATTCATGGCTAATGGTGGCGGTGCGATCGCTGAATTTGCAGCGGTAAATTAAACAACGACAAACCCCCAAGGCTTTGCCAATTTCTTCGGCAGCTACTTGGAAGATTTCATCCGGATTGAGCGAGCGCCGAATTGCGGTAGTAATCAGGTTAATGGAGCGTTCTCGTTGTTCTTGTTCCGCCAAAGAGCGATAAGTTTTGATTAATTTATACTGAGAGGCTTGTAAATAAGTGACGAGGCGATCGGCAAAGGGGCCAGGATTCACACTCTGTAATTGACTGCTGGAAATCGACAGAAGCGATCGCGCTTGCTCAATTTTTTCGGCCAACTCCGGTCGATACGCCAAAATCCGCTGCAACAAAACTTTTGCAGCTTCACAAGCCACCCGGCGATCAAAAGTCCAAATCCCCTCAAACCGACGGGCTTGATCCATTTCCGCAATATCCGGCAAATTGCTGACCTCCTCTCGTTCCCGACAGACCAAGCAAGTGGCATAAGTGGGCGCTACCACGACTAAATGCCACTCGTGAGATAAAGCGTCCGTGGGCGCAAAAGCAACGTTTTCGTGGATACCCGAAGTATTTGTGAAATTAGTGTCCGGCGCCGCGAGGACATAGACTTGATTACTTTTAAGTCCAATGCGTCGATACCGCTGGGCTTCCTGACGATAAAAGCGTTCTCGTTGAAAGCAAGCAATCACCAAAGGCTTCTCTGTCCCTGCCAAAACTTGATCTTCCATCGCATGGGACAAAGCCGTTAGAGAAGTTTTAAAGTAAATTTGTGGACGTAGCTGAGGTAAGGCTTTTAACACCTCTGCGAGAACAGAATTGGGATTGCTCATTGATTTTCTGCTTTGTCGAATATAGAAAAGATCAACGGGATTCCAAGGACAAATATAATCGCTATTTGTTACTTGTTTTTGCTATTAGATATTTATTAATTGCTACTTATTATTTGTTATTTGTTATTTAGGCCGGTTCTTTGTTCAATAACCAAAGCATCTCTACCCAAAGAATCCCTTACCCACATAATCCCTACCCAACAACCAATGAAATATCCCTAACCAACAACCAACAGTCAACAGTCAATGATCTAAGAATTATATTACGTTGCGGCTCCAAAACATCGGTACGGTTACAGATTGCCAACATTAGCCAAAAATCAGCGCTGGCCTGATCTAGAATTTGATTGGTGTAACCATTATTGCCTATCCCCACAAGGATTAGAGTCAAGGCTGATTTTTGCAGCCCAAGCCAAAATCCAAAATTTTCGCCAAATGATAAGATTTGTTACAATAAATCAAATTGTAGCCGAGGGGCAAAGAATCGCTCGAATCCGTCAGCTAATTTGGCTGATCGAGAGATGAACCGATGCCACTCAACTGTCCAGAGAAGTCTAAATTAACCGAAATTAATGACAATGGGCAATTGACTAATCAATCAGGGAAAAATTATCCATTATCCATTATCCATTATCCATTATCTATTATCTATTAACAGACGAGTTGATGAACTGCCGGATTTTACGGTTTTAGACCAGGGAAAATGGCAGCAATAACTTCATCAAGTTATTCCGCTGATTTTAATTGCTGACCAAATCGGAGAAAGCACGGCAGTAAGTTGTATTAAAGCGGGTATTTATGAGCTAACGAAATATAACGAAATAATTTAGCGGATCTACCGTTTGGCAGCGACACTGGTTTGGTGTTGCTGCGGCCAGAGAATATTGCCCTAGATATTGCCCTAGCTCAAATGCGTTTTTCCGCCAAAAGAGAAGGGATTATTAATCAAATTGCCTAGGAAATGCGCGGCATTTTAGTGCTGGATGAAGTGCTGCAAACCCCGGTAGATTTGTTGCATCAAGAATTTGATTTCAGTCGCTGTCTTGTTTCGTTGTTAGCTCGGCAACAGCACCCCCAATTCCGCTATGCTAGTCTGGCCACCGCAAACCGCCACCAATTGGCAAAAATTGTTATTTATTTGAATATTATAAAGCAACAGGTAATTCGGTATTTGTGAGCAATCTTGAGCAATCTGATTGGCTTCTAGATATTATTTAACCGCTAAATAAGCAGCAGTAAATAAAGATTTTTATAGCTTTTTTTGAAGCAAAAAATATATTTATTGACCACATATTTTTGACAAAAATGCGATGGCCTCCGGGAATGTGGGGAAGATATGAGCTTGATGATTACCATTTATAGCCAATGCGCGAGCGCGATTCATCAGGCGAAGCTTTTGGAAAAAATCCCACAACAAGCTAAGGAAGAACAATAAATGAAATTAGTAGGGAACTGAATTATCAACTAGAACCTAGTTATATTTTATCCCAAAAGCTGGCCTGGATGCACGGGGGCGATATCACTTTAGAATCAGAAGTAAATCGGGGTAGTTGTTTTACCTTTTGGCTGCCTTTAAATCGCGATCTGATGCACACAGAATGCCCAGTTCACGCCTGGAAAATTAACAATCAGCAATTAACAAGCCGCAACTTTTATTAATGATTAGTTATCACTTGCTATCATAAATTATTAGTTATCAATTGTTAATTATCAATTAAAGCTGACTTAATTCAATCACATTGCCGTCAGGGTCTTGGACGAATAATGCGGGGCGACCAGATGAACTCATTTGGACGGGATAGTTATGGGCTTCTAGTTGGGTTTTCGCGGCTTGAATATCCGTGACCGCAAAGGCAATATGACGGTTGCGCCCCCACTGTGTTTTTGTTTCTTGGGAGTTCTGGATGGTTCCTTGGTTGGCTTGTGAATCAACCATGAGGTGAATTTGATAGTCGCCAATTTGATACCAGATTCCCGGAAATTTGAGCGCTCGCGCCACTTTTTCTAGTCCGAGAATTTCTCCATAGAATTGGGCTGATTTTTCTAAGTCTGTGACTAAAATCGCGGTATGAAGAAATTGAGTGATTTGCATATTGGTGAGAAAAAAGGAATTAGGAATTAGGAAAGAGGAATTAGGAGTTAGGAAAGAGGATAGAGAAAAGAGGGAATTAGGAGTAAAAGTCAAGTAATGCAGTATTATAGCAGTATTATAACATAGTTGTGTTAGCTTTGTTTCTCAAAAAAATATGAACTCACAAAATCGCACCATTGATTGGCTGCTGGCTGGTTGTCCCACTTTTGCGGTGACAATTGTGATTGCTTTACTGTTAGGACAGAATCTGCTTAAATCAGGGGCGATCGCGTTGGCAACTTCCGCCACAAGTGTGGCATCTGCGGCAATTCTGCATGGACGACAGATGACGCGACTGGCTTTATTAGAACAGCAAGTTACGGAAAGAAATAAAGCAGAACAGCTTCGGGGCGAATTGCCTAATTTACAAGCAGAGTATCAAAAATTATCTGGGGAAAATGAAAAGATTAACTTATTAATCAAAGAAAAACTTCAAGAATTAGACCTAAAACAAGCCAGTTTAGGTCGGGCTAAAGGGCAGTTGGCAGCACTGAATCAAAGAAGCCAAGATATGAAACAGGCGATCGCAGTTTTGACAGCCCAAAAACAAGAAATAGAACAGCGGATTGCTACCTTAGAAAAAAATTATCCCGATTTAGAACAATTGGAACAATTGCCAGCGAAAATTGCCGAATTGCAATTACAAAAAACTCAGCTTCAGGGAGAAATTAAGGCACTGCAAGATAAATTTGCCGCGCTGCAAGACCAGCAATTATTGATTCGGGAACTAGAAGCGAAAATCTTAGATCGGCGGGTAGAATTAGAGCGAGTTATTACCCAAATTCAGCAGTTAGAGGCGCAGAAAAAACAGCAAGAAGCCGAGAATGAGACTTTAAGAAATAAGGGCGATCGCTTACGACAAAAAGTTATCGTGTATCAAGCTAAACTGAATCAAATTGAACCGGAAAACGACCCCTTAGAATTCCTGAAACATCCTTTATGGGCAGAAACTAATTCAAAGGCGCCGGTTGATTCACCAAAAATTATTTCTGAAACAGAATTTTTACATGATTTTATCCAAAATATTCACTTTCAAGGGTTTTATTTTCCCGAAAGGCTGGTGCTGGCTTTTCATACTTCTTTAAAAGTGCAGGGGATTTCCGCCTTGGTTATTTTATCCGGTATCAGTGGCACGGGTAAAAGTGAATTACCCCAACTCTACGCTAAATATATTGGGGCGCAGTTTCTCTTATTGGCTGTACAGCCTCGTTGGGACTCTCCCCAAGACTTGCTGGGGTTTTATAACTATATGGAAAATAAGTTTAAACCCACGCCATTAATTCAGGGTATTTATCAATATAATCGCTCTCCTGAGTTACAGGATAAAATTGTCTTGGTGTTGCTTGATGAGATGAATTTGGCTAGAGTTGAGTATTATTTTAGTGAGTTTTTATCTAAGCTGGAAACTCGCCGTCATCATCCAGCGGAGTTAGAAATTGACTTAGGTAACTGCTCTGGAAAACTGCGTCCTGGCGATTTACAGATCCCCCAACAATTTCTATTTGTGGGAACGATGAACGAGGATGAAACTACCCAAAGTTTATCCGACAAAGTGTTAGATCGAGCGAATGTGATTACTTTTGGGCAACCGCCGAAGTTAGCCTTAATTAATCCGCCAAAAAATATGCCTAATTCTAGATTATCAGGATATTTGACTTATGAGCAATTTACTCGGTGGCTGCAAAAACCAGAGGAAAATTCTCCCTTGGTCAAGCAGTTAGAAATTTTGCTGAATAAAACCAATCACGTTATGGCAGAGATGGGGCATCCTTTTGCCCATCGGGTGTATCAGTCGATTGTTTATTATGTGGTCAATTATCCCGGGGTGACGGATGTTAAATCAGATGGTTTTAAATGGGCATTAGCGGATCAGTTTGGTCAGAAGATTTTGCCAAAGTTGCGGGGTTTAGTGATTTCAGATGATTCGGTTCAAGAGAATTTGGATCGATTAGGGGGGATAATTAGTGCGATCGGCGATCCAAATTTAGAAACGGCGTTTCAACGTGCTCGTCAAGGTTATCAATTTCAATGGAAGGGGCTGGCTTATCAATAAGCTGATAAGCTGATAAGTAGGTTGGGCAAATGCCCAAAATTTGCCCACCAAAGCCGGTAATATAAATACAATCAAGGTTTTTCAGGATAGATATCAGGATAGATAATTTTATGAACCGCAATCTTTTTATTTCAGGATTGACATTGGGATTATTGTTAATGGGGTGTCAAGGGGCGCAAGTGCAGCATAATCAAGCGTCGTTTAATGCCATAAATCCTAGCTCGGCTAAACCGAATGTTCGGTTTATGTGCAGTGAAGCAAAAGATCCAGAAACTCAGCAGAGTTTGCCGACGACTTATGCTTTGATTAATGATAGCAAAAAAGCGCTGATTCGTTGGGAAAGCGATCGCTTTGCTAATGCCGGTTGGCAGAGGTATAAGCGGTGCACAGAAGTGGCATCTCGGCTGGAAAAAGTTTACAACAGTAATACATTGAATTTGCTCACTACTGGGACGATTAATAGTCAACCTGTGATTTGCACGACGGCGGCAGTGGGGGGCGATTGTCAGGATTTACTGATTACTTTGAAACCAGAAGATGATGGTTTAGGCATTGTTAAAGAATTGGGTGAAATACTTAATGGTCGTGTGTTAGAGACTGAGAGCAAACCTGATGGTCAAGGGCAAAAAATTTATATGCAGGTTGATGTCGATCGCTTTGCCCAAATTCCCACTTTTCAAGAGGATTGATTGTTTTTTATAGCCGTAGGGTGGGCAATATTTTGCTCACAAAAACGTTTGTGGATTCCCGCCTATAGCGCTAACGCGCATGGCTCCGCTAACGCGGGAATGACATCTGGCGAATAGCCGTAGGGTGGGCAATATTTTGCTCACCCTACAAATAGCTTAAAATTGCCGTAAAAAGCGCAAATCGCTACTATAAAGTCGCCGAATATCGTCAATTTGGTGGAGAACCATCGCAAAGCGTTCTACCCCAAACCCGGCAGCAAATCCGGTGTAAACTTCTGGGTCATAACCTACGGCTTTAAGCACATTCGGATCCACGGTGCCGCAACCTAAAACCTCTAACCATTTTCCTTTCCACCGCACGTCAACTTCTGCGGAAGGTTCGGTGAAGGGAAAGTAACTGGGACGAAACCGGATTTGGACTTCGCCAAAGATTTGATGTAGGAATTCTTTTAAGGTGCCTTTGAGGTCTGTAAAGGTTAAGCCTTTGTCGATCGCTAAAATTTCGATTTGATGGAAAACGGCGGAGTGGGTAGCATCCACTGTATCCCGACGATAAACCCGTCCGGGGGCAACAATTCGCAGGGGGGGTTGATGTTGTTCCATGTAGCGAATTTGCACCGAGGAGGTATGGGTGCGGAGCAGGTTGCCATCTGGGAGATAGAAAGTGTCCTGCATATCCCGCGCTGGGTGGTCTGGGGGGGTGTTCAGGGCTTCAAAGTTGTAGTAGTCACTTTCCATTTCTGGGCCGGTGGCGACGGTGTAGCCCAGTCCGACAAAAATATCTAACGCCCGGTCAATGACGCCATTCAAAGGATGAATCCGACCTTGGGGACGATACACCCCAGGCATGGTGACATCAAGGGTTTCCGCTGCTAGTTGTGCCTGAATTTGGGCGGTTTGCAGGGCTTGTCGCCGGTTTTCCAGTTGGGTTTGCAGGGCTTCTTTGACTTCGTTGGCTAAGGCGCCAATCCGAGGCCGATCGCTTGGGTCGAGTTTACCCATTGCCCGGAGGATTTGCGAGAGTTCGCCTTTTTTGCCTAGGTAGTTGACTCGCAGTTGTTCCAGTTGCTCCAAGTTTTCCACCGCTGCGATCGCTCCGGTAGCATTTTGGTTCAGCCCCTGTAATTGGCTTTCTATGGTATTAAGTTCAGTCATACTTTAGGTTTTTTTCAGATTTTTCAGGGTAATAGGGGGATGGAGATTTTTTCCGTCTAACAATTCTTGATGAGTAATTTGTGATATGATTCATCACTTCAAATACATGAAGCATCGGCTCGGTAGATGTGGCACAATGAGATTGGCCTGATTCAAGACTCTTGTGAGTTGCCCGCAGAATGATATCATTTCTGCTCCCAGAAAATCTAGCCCAGTTTTTCCGGTGATGCAACTTGACTTCAGGGTTGAAGCAAGTTTTTGTCCAGGAAAATTTATGTAGCAAAATCCTGTGTTTCATGTGTTAATTTGGCGTTTTTTTCTTTTTAAATGAGAATTGTATTAAGTTTTCAAGAAATTGCTCAATGGCGCTCTCAGTTATTTGCCTATACAGACGCCTTACAAGCTTTGGATGAGATTGAAAATTGCGATGGGGATTTGGAAGATGCGGCCATTGGTTTGGCGATTCGCGTTGGCCAAGAACCCACGACCTCGGAAGGCTGGTTAGAAGGACTGGCCAAAAGATATCGAGCGGTGATTTGTGGCCAAAGGGTAAAAAATAACCTACTAACTGACAATTGGGCAGAGGGTTTTGGGGAATTATTAAAAGCAAATATTTGTCCGCCGATTTTGGTGGCTCCAGTGCTGATTTATGTGGGCAAAACTGGGGTGGAAAATTTTTGCGAACCTTTGCAGTATCAAATTAGTCGAGACGAGGCATCGAATCTTAACTGATGAAAATTTTAATTAGTAATGATGACGGGATTTTTGCCCCTGGAGTGCGATCGCTGACCGAGGCGATCGCCCACGCGGGGCATCAAGTCACCGTGGTTTGCCCGGACCAAGAGCGATCGGCTACGGGACATGGCATCACCATGAATCACCCAATTCGCGCTGAAGAAATTCATTCCGTATTCGCTCCAGGGGTGAATGCGTGGGCTTGTTCCGGGACTCCCGCTGATTGCGTCAAACTGGCAATCTGGGCATTGTTGGACAGTCCCCCAGATTTAGTGCTGTCTGGGATTAACCAAGGGCCAAATTTAGGTACGGATTTACTTTATTCCGGGACGGTTTCGGCGGCGATGGAAGGACTATTAGAAGGAATTCCCAGTATGGCCATTTCTTTGGCTAGTTATACGTCGAAGAATTTTGCGCCCGCTGCCGGGTTTGCTACTCAGTTGGTGCAGCAATTAGCAGATCGGCCTTTGCCGTCACCGACCCTGTTAAATGTGAATGTGCCGGATCTGCCCTTGGAGGCGATCCCCGGGGTAATTTTCACCCGACAGGGGGTGCGAAGATATGAAGATATTTTTCAAAAGCGCGTCGATCCACGAGGAAGAACTTATTATTGGTTAGCGGGGGAAGAAATCAAAGATGTAGAACAAACCCCGGATCCTCAGCTTGGGTCGGACATTCTGACTGATGTGCAGGGAATTCGGCAAAACTATATCACCATCACCCCTTTGCAATATAACTTAACTTTTCGCGAGGGATTACTCAATCCGCCTGCATGGAATTTTTCTGTAGGACTATTGTGGAAACCTAATGGCTGACATCAAAAAATTGATTTGCTCCGGGAAATTCGGGTGAAAAACCCGGTTTCTTACGGGCGATCGCTTAATTGAGTTCTATGAATGTCTCCTGACAGCTAGTTACAGGGAAAAAATTAACATCAACCAAGATATTGACCGAAAATTTGGCCGAAAATTTGACCGAAAACTATATTGTCAATTAACCGTTGATTATTTATAATAGATTTAGCGGTCAATCGAGAAAGAGAAATTGCTTGAGACTTAGGACTTGAAGATGACTGATTTTAGGTTGGGAGCGGTTTTATGCCACCTAATCCTAAGGCTGGCGTCTCAATCCCCAGCTGAATTTTTTATTTTAGATTGGCAACTTTAGATTGGTTTAGATTAGCGGAGATTGGCATCAGTTCTCAAAGCAAGATTTTTCCGAAGGGTCAAATGGCCGTACCATAAAAATAACCAGAAAAACTGAGTTTAAATATTGGCAATTTCGGCAATTGGGCGTAAGGATTCAGCTTGGGTCAGCCAATTAATCAGAAAACGCTGACAAAAAGAATTTCTCGGGATAGAAAATAGTCCCAGATGGGAAGGTTTTTCAACAATATCCCAGAAGCATACCAAAAATATACCAAGAATATACCAAAAATATACTAAAGATATACGAAAAATATATGGTGCTGATTTATTTAAAAAATCACTGGGCAACGCAATAATAAGCAATAATAAGCAGTAGTCAACGTTTAGCGCCGATGCCGGAATTGGCATAAATCATGCTAGGAATAAGTTCAGGAATAAGTTAGAGAAACAAATCCGTTCATTGTGACGAAAGGGAAATCGGGAAAGTAAGTATGAACGCTCATACCTTTGATAGTCATTCTGTTGTTTGCCCCATTTGCCGCCGGACTGGCCCGATCAATCCAGGTCAGATGCTTGGCGGTCTTTACACTTGCCCCCACTGTCATACTCGTTTAGTGATTAGTTTGAGTGGTCATTATGTCCGAGATCCGTTTACCTTCCGACAGGTGCCCGTTGAACAACTGCTGCGCCGCCAAAGTCGTCCTTGGGCAAGAATTTTACGAGATGTGGGCTTGACCAAACCCGTGTCGGTGATGGCTTTGCTGGTATCCGCAGTGGTGGCTGGGGTAACTTTTGCGATGATTCAAGGCTGGACGATTGAGCGTAACCCGATGCTTGATGCTCTCGAAGCGCCGAATGAGACGATTGAGTCGGTGGAAGAGTCTTTGTGATTGGTAGATCGCCAGATCCAACCAGATCCGCTCGCCAGATCCGATCGCCCGATCTCCCGTTACGGATGATTTCCAGAAGATTTCGGGCTAGTTTTTCTTGACTATAGGCGATCGCGTCACTAGGTGCCAATTGTTGACGGTATCCAGTGATTTGATTTGTTTGAGTTCCAGTCGCTTCAGGCTGTCGGCATCGATTAAAAAATAAGCCGATGGATCTTGTTTCCAATGTTTTCTCAGTTGTTCAAAGGTCGCGGGGATGACTTGGCGATCGCTGTAGAAATTTAGGGAAGGTCGATGATTCGGGTGCGAGGTAAAGATGGTGGTGTCCGAGGGCGTATGTTGTCGAATCATTTCGGCGACAGGTTTCACGGGATAGTCTTCTCCTAGTTCCCACAACCAATAAGGAGTGACAACGAATAAGCATAAGGAAATATACATTCCCCAAAATAAGATAATCACGAATTGTCGATCTTGGCGGGCGAATAAGACGGCGCTGCTGGTCATGGTTAAGCCAACCGCAATCAGGGTTACGGCTAAGATTCTTTCTTCTGGGGCTGCCCAGAAGCCATAGTACAGACTCCCCCCCCAACCGGCGATCGCTAACAGGGATAAGAGAATCACATAAATTCGGCCAGAACGAGTCCACCATCGTTCAGAACTGACTGAAGACCCAAGGGACCAGGTACAACCGAGTAATTTTTGCCAAATTTCAAACAGTTGTGCGCCACAAGCGAGGGCGATCACTGGGTAAACGGGCAAGACATACCAGGGTAATTTGGTGCTCATTATGGAGATGGACAATAAATAACCCGCAGTCCAAACTAGGATTAATTTTGCCCAACCCATTCCGGGATTTTTCCAAGCTAATCCTAATCCTCCCGGCCAAAACATCACCCAAGGCCAACCATATTTGACTATTTCTAGGAAGTAATACCAGAATGGCCCGCTGTTTTCTTCCACGGGTTGCACAATTCTCTGTAAAGATTGGCCGAAAAAATGACTCTGAATAAATGTTTGGCCATAATATAGCCCTTGAGCGATGTACCAACCTACTGCCGGGGCGATGCCCAAGACTATGCCACTCCAGAGATAGCCAGAACTGAGTAAGCGCGGGGTATCCCAAATCACAAAGATGGCGGCGATCGCCCCTAGGAGAATGCCTAAGATCCCCTTGGTTAAGCAAATCAGCCCTAAACCAATGCCCACCCCTAAGCCCCAACGCAAATCTCGGCGCGATCGCAGCAAACACCACACCATTAACAAGAAAAAACATAACACTGCCCCATCCAACATGGCCAAGCGGCCATAACGGACTACGGGCAACAAGGTCAGATAAGCAAAAGCGGCGAAAATGGCTGGCCCGCGCCAAATAAAAATCTCTCGGCCAATTCCATATAATAGGGGAACGGACAAAGCGGAAAGCATCGCCCCCGGAAGCCTGGTACTCCATTCACTCACCCCAAACCAGTGATAGCTGAGGGCAATTAGCAAATGCACCAAGGGCGGTTTATTAAAATAGGGCTGGGAATGCAGAGTGGGATGCAGCCAATTAAAATCACCCCGATACATTTCTCTGGCTACGGTGGCAACAATCCCTTCATCCCAATCCCGCAATGCCACATCCCCTAAATCCATCTGATAAAGTAAGATGGCACTCACAAGTAGCCCCAAGACCCAAAGCTGTTCGATCCAATGGTCGGTCTGACGACCCTTGTCCCCGGAGTCATCTAACCGAAAAATTTCTCTGTACATTATTTTGATGTTTTGGTTGTTTGAGTAACCTTGAAATCACCGGGAAAATTTAACTATCAGATATTATCTCTAAAATCAGCAGGCAAGCGACGATTTCCTCCGCGTCGGGGATTAAACCCTGTATCATCATGGTAAATTCCCGGTTTCCGCTGCGGGACGTTTGGGCAGAAAATCCGCTCTCTGGTTTCATGCCCCAGACCTCTTGGTTCACCCTCGCTTTTGTCTTGGTGTCTGATTTGCAGATTAAAATTTCTGGTAAAGATGACATCATCTCTTCAAGAATGGCTTATAGTAGCTGGTATTTACACCAAACCAATCAAGAAGCATCTCAAAAAGCATCTCAAAAAGCATTTGTCAAAGCATTTGTCAAAAAATTGGAGTTTTTTCCATGAGTTTACCGTTTATTTTAGATGTTGCCATTGGCTTAATTTTTATTTACCTGATTCTCAGCTTGTTGGCTTCAGAAATTCAGGGACTTCTTACTACATTACTTCAGTGGCGGGCAGAACATGTGAAGCAATCCATTGAAGTGCTGCTTTCCGGCAGTCAAGGGCAAAGCAAAGCCGACGAAATTCGGGCGATCGCCGATGCCCTTTATTCCCATCCTTTAATTAGAAACCTCAACCAAGAAGCCCACAGCGGCTGGGCTAAAGCCTTTCGTAAATTGAGTGACATCATCACTGAGCAAATTAAAACCATCACTCGCTCAAAAAATATTTTTGGTAAAGATGTCGTCACTCAAGAAGAAAGAAAAAGTGGCCCATCTTACATCCCTCCGGAAACTTTTGCTACTTCCGTTATCGAAACATTAAAAATTTCTGAATTAAATCGAATATTAACTGGATTTAATCTGGAAAAATTTAGGAACAAAATCTTAGAGGAACTGCTGAAAAAACCTGTGCCTAACTATTCCCAATTAAGCGAACATAATCAACAGCAAATCCAAAACAAGCTAGAGGCTTTACGGCAAGATTGGAACCACGCGATCGATGAGTTTAAAGCAGGAAAATTAAGCTTGCAAATGTGCATCTACAGCTTTGCCAACAAAATCGGCTTTTTTGCCGAAGAATGTCAAGAAAGCTTATCTAAGCAAGAACCTGGGGTTCGTGAATTTATCGCTCAAATCGCCAGAATCAGAAAAGAGTATTTCGGCAGCGATCTTCGGCGTCAGCTATTAATAAATGAACTGAAACCCAAAATGGCCGATGTGATTGCAGAAGTAAAAAAAGGGAGCGAAATGTATGCCAAAATGCAAGAATATATTGGTGATCCAAATAGTCCCGCCTACAAAACCGTGCAGGCGGTCTATAGTAATTTACCCGACTCATTGAGAGAAAGTTTAACTTCACTGGCGAAAAAAATTGACGAAAAAGGTAGTCAAACTGAGAATGAATTACGCGAACTAGAAAAAGAAATTGAACAGTGGTTTGATTGCTCCATGCAACGAGCATCGGGAGTTTACAAAAGAAATGCCAAAGGGGTAGCGATTTTAATTGGTTTCCTAGTAGCGGTGGGGGCGAATGCGGATACCTTATATATGGTGAATAGTTTATCCAGTAACTCAGTCTTACGCACTACTATTAGCCTGAGTGCTGAACGCTTGGTTGACCAATCTTTTCCTACCGCAATGTCCAATGGTTCAGCCCCCTCAGTGGATAATTTTGCTGAGGTAAAAAACCAGGTGAGAGATGCTTTGGAAGATGTATCTTTGCCTATCGGTTGGAATCAATCTAACCTAGCCGGTCAAGCCAAACAAGAACTAAGTATTGGCTCGGTGAAATTACCTTTTATTCGTCGAGTGATCGGCTGGCTGATTAGTGGCATTGCCATTTCTATGGGTTCCTCTTTTTGGTTTGATTTACTGGGCAAATTTATCGACTTAAAACGCATAGGTGGAAAGGGTTCTCCCTCTCAGAGGTGATATGTACTGCTTGCCTCTACCCCTTTAGGTTGGCAAAATTCCATCCAGCATATAGCATATAAAGTTAAAGTGGCTGTGTCAGCCTGAATTAAGTTAAGTATATAATGAATCGAGCAGTGAATATGGAACATTCTTGTTTAAATGAGCTGTCAGAGGTTTTAACTGGGGAAAACCGGGCAGTGTTAGCCAAAGTGCTTGAGTTGGTCGAAAAGTTGGAAAAGTCTAATGCTGAATTAGCGGAAAAAGCTCAGGAAAATCAGCAAGAGTTGGAACGGCTGAAATCCAATATGTTGCATATGGAAAAAATGGCCATGTTAGGGCAGATGGTTTCTGGGATTGCCCATGAAATTAATAACCCCATTAACTTTATTTACGGCAATTTACCTTATGTAGAAGAGCACGTTGGGGATTTGTTTGAAGTCTTGGAAACCTACGATGAAGCTTATCCCGAAAAAGTCGAAGATGTGGAAAATATTTTAGAGGATATCGACCTTGAATATATTCAGGAAGATTTACCCAGAATTGTCAAGTCTCTGAAAACTGGTTCGGAAAGAATTCGTGATTTGGTGATGAATCTCCGGAATTTTTATCGCCGGGATGAAGCCACGATGAAACCGGGTAATTTACATGAAGCAATTGAAAGTACCTTAGTGCTTTTAAATAACCGTTATAAGCAAGATATTGAGGTGGTTAAAGATTTTGGCGAGCTTCCCGAGGTGGAGTGTCATATCAACCAAATAAGTCAAGTGCTTATGAATGTGGTTGGTAATGCTATTGACTGCCTTTTAGCCGAGAAAGAAGCGGAAAAAGAAGCCGAGTCAGATTCAGCAGTTAAGCAAGGGATTAAGCCTTCTGGGAAGAAAAGAAAAATCGTGATCTCTACTAGATGCTTGGATTCTAACCGCGTGGCTATTTCTATTACGGATAATGGTCCAGGAATACCTGATGAAATTAAAGATCGGGTGTTTGAGCCATTTTTTACCACTAAAGCAATTGGAGTGGGCACAGGTCTAGGCTTATCAATTTCTCGCGAAATCGTGGAAAAGACTCATCACGGCTCTCTTTCTTTCGTTTCCACGGTTGGTGAAGGGTCCACTTTTACTATCGAGTTGCCGATCACCCAACCTAAGTCAGCATAGTTTAATTGCTCTCCCGTTCCAGTGGGCAAAATGGCTTTTGTTCTTTTGCCCACTTTACCTTTGTCCACTCTATGAAATATAATTACAAAATAGGCCGAAATGCAGACTATTCAAAAATAAAGCAAATTCGCAGTTCCCAAGACTTACCTTGACCATAGATTTGAATTTGGCGAATGAATTCCCGGAAGTAGAATCGCCGTTCTGATTCGGTGAGGTCTAACCAAAATTGCGGCAGGGAAATCGCTGGGACAGTTTCTCGCAAATTAACGGGGGGTAATTCGGCGAGTTGGCGTTGCAGTTGGGAGATTTCTGTGCGGAGTTTGTAAGCCCGCAGTTGCCTGGTTTCTTCGTCGAGAATATGCCGATCGCATAGTTCTTGAAGCTGGTCGAGAATTTGTGCTTTTTCGGCGATCGCCGCAGTAATATTTTGTCTAATGGTACTGTCAGGGGTTTGCAGTTTCGCCACTGCTGTGGGTAAGTCCTGGCAAATTCGGTCAATGGTTTTTTGCAAGACTTCGTTATAGGCGATCGCTTTACATTTTGGTTTTTGGGGACAATGAGGGGAACGTAAATACAGATATTCGCGATCGCGACGATAAGTGCTGACACGGGTGACGGTCATGGTAGCTTGACATTGCCCACAGACCACTAAACCGGATAAGGACCGAGAACAACTAGCGGTTCTGGGGGGCAGTTGTTGGTTACGACGCAAGAGGCGATCGATTTGGGCCGCTTCTTGACGGGAAATAATCGGAATGTGAGTGTTAGTAATCACTTCGCCATTTTTATAGGCTAAATCCCCTCGGTAAACCGGATTAGTCAGCCAGCGTCGTCCCGTGGTGACGGAAATTTTTTTGTTATATTTTTGCGCGAGTTAGCGCACCGCCCCCCGCAAAGATCCGTAAAGCAGGAAATGTTCAAAAAATTCTTTAATTACTGGGGCTGCCGCGCGATCGAGGGCGTAGCGGTCTTTGCCTCGACGATAGCCAAATGGGGCTTTACCCGGAGGAGGTAGGGCATTAATTCGATTACGCGCATGACCTTTGCGAATTTGCCGACTATGCTGGGTGGTTTGAATTTGCGCCAGCAGTTGAATTAAGTCCGCACGTTGGGTGAGAGACTGGGAGAATTCTTGGATCGATCCAGGGGATTCGATCGCGACAATTTCTGTCCCCAAGGTTTCTAGTTGATGAATGCGATCGCTGATTTCAACTACCGAATCCCCTAATTCTTCTAAGCGGTGAATTAATAAATAATCAGCGGGTTCTTCCCTAGAGTCCGTAAACAGTTGTTCTAATTGAGTGCGATCGCTTAAATCTTGATACACGCGATCGACTTCCCAGCCCCAGCTTGTCGGGTCTGGCATTGGTTCTAACAGCGGATCGCTGTACAAATAGGCGATAATTTTCATATATTCCCATCTAACTTACTTTAGTCAATTAAAATCCGTTACGCAATCTTGACTCAAAAAAATTTTTTCCACTAAATTTTTGGCAATATAATAGACAGCGGGAACCAAAACCGCATTGCCGAATTGTTTTTTCGCAATATTGGGGTTTTCATGGCATTGAAACCAATCGGGAAATCCTTGGAGTCGGCAAGCGTCTTGGGCGGTAATCAGCCTAAACTTTTTCGGTTTATAGATTTTTTGTAAAAATAGACGCTTATAGTCTTCGGGATTTTCGGCATGAATAGCCACTGTAGCAATATAGTCTTTTGTCCCCGTAGCGGTCAAAGTAGGAATCATCGCTGAACTGGGCAAAAATACCCGATAAACCCCACCAATTCCCGCACTATTTTTGGAATTCACAAATTCATACTTGGATGTTTCATCTTCTCTGACTAAACGTAAGATTTTTTTCTCCACCAGTCGCTCCAGTTCTGCTTCTTTAAGGCCATCAATTAACTCGCTTAAATCCTGAAAAGATAAAGGATTTCCATCCTTTAATCCATATTTCTTGCGGCGGCGGTTTTTCAGAATTGTCACACAAATTAACTTTTCTCTTGCGCTGGTTTTAATTAAATCCCAAGAGTGAATCGTGGTATGACCATTCCGCAAATCGGAAAACACAAAAAAATCATTCATTTCATCATCTTTTTGAAACCGATTGCGCGACGGCGGAATTTGCTCCCCAAACAGTAAATCAGGAGAAACTTTGACTTTTTCGATAATTTCGCAGTCTTTAATATCATCGATAATATCAACCAGCTTGGGTTGACTGTCAATCGGTTCAGGAAAAGAGTAGGCTTGAGCATTTTCTAAATCATTTCTGATGCCCACGATAAATACTCGTTCTCGACTTTGGGGAACGCCAAAATCATAAGAATTAATGATTTTCCAGCGAACCGAATAGTCGATCGCTGCAAACTGTTGTAATAAATAATCAAAGCTTTGGCGGTTTTTCGGACTGGCTAAACCTCGGACATTTTCAAAAATAAAAGATTTGGGTTGATATTTTGCTAATAAACGCATTACGTCAAACCAAAGCTGTCCTCTGGGGTCATCAAATCCTTTTAATTTTCCGGCGATCGACCAAGGCTGACAGGGAACACCGCCTACAATTAAATCAAGATTTGCGGGAATTTCTTGGATATTTCTGATATCCCCTAAATCAATTTCATCAGCATTCACATAGCCGATAAAATTTTGCCGATAGACTTTCTGGGCTTCTGGATCTATTTCCGAGTAGCCTACACATTTACCGCCTAATTTTTCCAAAGCAATGCGGAAACCGCCAATTCCCGAAAATAAGTCAATAAACTTAAATTTAACCCCACCCGTCAAAACTTGTAAGAGGTTGGGTTTAAATAGTTCTAATTGTGATTGGTTTTGAGTAAGCATCGTTGATTTTTGGCGTCGATCTGAATGTAATTGCCGATATTTTAGCATTAGGCAAAACCGCTGTTTAGCTAATGCTAATGATAACATAATTCATTGATTTAATCAATTCAGGTATCGGCCAGATTGTGAGGAATGCGCTCGCACATTTTAGCCTCTCCGGATTATCCTCTTCCTTCGGATTATTACCCTCATTATTTTTAGCAGCAATAAATAATCAGGTTTATTTCGCTCTATTAGATAATGGTGTTACTAATTGGAAAAAGCTACAATCTCTTGATTGGGGCGCAAGTAGTGGCGATTCAAGCAATCGCCTCTAAATTATGAGTATTATGAACTATTATGAAGCTGGTATGAGCTAGTATGTGGTAAACTTATTTGGGATTTTTTAGTTATAAAAAAAGCCAAATATACCTGTAAATATATAACTCAAATTTTTGAAAATATTTATTTTTATTTGTTTTAGTTGATTGATTTTCGCATAATAATCTACCAGGAAGCAAGAGTTGATGAAGATGGTTTTTTATTTTTTAACCCATGTTAGCCAGATTCACTCCCCCTCAAACTATTGTTTGATTATTTGATTTTTCTAGGTAAAATCTAGATAAAATAGGTACGAATAGGTACGAAAATCATGGCGATTGCCTCATTAATTTCATCAATTTTTCCCATACCAGAGATTAGTCTACCACCTGAAGCCATCCTTGTCGCACATTGTAAAGTAAGCGATCGATAATCAGCATTTCTGAGTAGCTCAAAGATTCCCCTAACAGGAGATTTTTGATTTTTTGTCGGTCAGAAGAAGTCAAGATATTGGAAAACATCGCTTGACCGTAAAGTTCTTCAAGGGATAGCTTGGACTGATTTTTGGTAAGTGACATAATCTCACAAAATAATATGGAATTGGCCTAAATACGGAATTGGTCTGTTTACTACCATGCAAGATTTTCTCAAATTTTACAGTGATCTGATTACTCTGAGGTTGTGATCTTGATCCGGGTGACGACTGTGATTTCGCTCAGGCTAAGTCAAGCCAAAAAAACAAGTTTCTACGGAAGATCCTCATTCCTTACTGAGATATCTCCGTAGAAACACGGTGGATGGGTAAGTTTTTTTGATTTTCGATTTTTTGGCTCGAAAGTTAAGGGTAAACCAGGGGCTAAAGGTCTAGGGTTAAGGTTTAGGGTTGCCGAGATATTTGTTGATCTTGATACATTTGGCGAATGACTAGGGCTGGGTCATACCATTGACCCGCATATTTTAGCCCCCAGTGTAAATGGGGGCCGGTGGTGCGACCTGTCATGCCCACTCGACCAATGCGTGCTCCAGCGGGTATCTGTTGCCCTTGGCCGATCAAAATGCCGCCAGATCGGTCGATCAGATACCGAACTCGGTTAGAAGTTTCCACGGATCCGTCCATGTGACAATAGATATGTTCCCAGTTGCCAGATTGAATGACCAAACCAATGCCACAACGACCATCATCAATCACTTCTACCACCGTACCCGTCCACCAATTGCGGACGTAGCTGCCCATTGGTGCCGCAATGTCTAGTCCTGAGTGAAATTCTTCGGTGTATCCTCCGGTGGGCGATCGCCGATAACCAAATGGAGAGGTATATGCTTGAAAATTTTCTACTGGAAACGAGGCATTTTGCCACGCGCTGCCCCGGGCAACTTGATAAGTTTCATTCGCTTTAACCGGTTGCATGATATCAATCCCATTCAAACCCAGGACTGTAAATAAACTGAGTATGGCGATTAACACAACTTGGGTGATGGGACTCCGGCGTTTTTGCTTGAGTTGCTTGAGTATTGATTGGAACTTTTGTTTCACGGATGGGTACTCCTCACATACCATAATGATTTTGGGGTTAGAGCATAGATTCAGATTAAATCAAATTCAATATTCAGATTAAACATGCTCTGAGCCTGCGTTGTTAAGGATAAGGGTTTAGTTTAACTCTTTTTGATCTGACTATCTCCACAAGGACTTTATAACTTTCTATTTTTTCATGTATCTCCTAAACTATCAGGAGTTATTCAGTTATTTAAAGCAAGCTTTTTGACGGTAATTCTTTGAGCTGGATGATAAATATTATAAATAATTAGGATTAATTTTTTTGGGAATAAAATTCGGGGTAAAATTCGCTGTCTAATGATTTCTGATGTTTTAGCCCGGTTTCGCTCAAGCACATCCTGACTTGCGGTTGCCAGTCTGACAAAATTGGCAGCAAGCGGCAGATAATGAACGGATAGATAACATAAAAGCTTACCTAAGTTAATTTAGTTGACCAGCTTTTTCGTAAATTTTTTTGCCAAGTTTGGGAAGCGCGATCGCACCGGTCATCTCCTACTAGGTAAAATCCAGGGGGCTGAATCATTTTTAACGCTAGTGCTAACCGGAGTCTAAATTTTAGACCTATGATGGTGAGCAGGGTTTCCAGAACCTTAAAATTTCGTTAAGATGACCATAATATTCTTTGGTGGATTTTTTGGTGGATATATCCTCCATTAAAACCCCTTGCTGAAACGATCCCATTAGCTGCAATATTTTTTTGACCTATGTTGACTGACATTTTCTTCTTCAGGTTTCCCTTTGATGCTACTACGGTAGCGGGCGCCAGCTTGTGGGCGCTGTCGTTGTATTTAGGGTTTTATCCCCTCAGTCAGTGGGTGACAGAACAACTCAACCGCTGGTTTAATTTTGCCGAGCGATCGCTCTACACTTCCGAGAAAGAGTTTGAAAGAACTCGTAAAGCCCGAGAGTCACAAAATGCATTCTATGCTTCAGTATGTAGCATTCTCCCATTTTTTATCGCGGGAATTTTATGTAATTACGGCATTGAACTCAGTCTCGGATCGAGTTGGGCGATCAGTGTGGGGATGATTAGCTGTATTGGGTCGGGAGTTTATGAACTGGGACGGCGCAGTAGTAGTAATTAATGAAAGTGGTAAATATCATAACGATTTACCTTAGTTCTGGTTCTTAAGTTGAGATTTTTTAGGCAGGACAGAGGCGCGAAAGCTTTCGCGCCCATCAGCCTAAATTAAGCTGTAACTTTTAGTCATAAATTTTGGCTATTTTTGAAGTTGTTATCACCGATATTAACAATGTAAATGACATGAATAACGAACGTTATAAAAATGAAAAATCAGCATTAAGAGATTAATTATAATTAATTAATGCGGCATTTTTATAAAAAACTAAACTTAGCATAATAAAATACAGGAAATACACTGTGAATACTAATACTAATAAATCGACAATTTTTTCACATAAAAAACACTGGCATGCTATAATTTTTGCTAATAATCACTAAACTACAAGAGGTAAATGCCATGAGTAAAGAACTTTGGACAGATGAAAGATTAAGCCAGTTGGCTGATTTGGTCGCCAGCAATATCCAGGCTCAAGCACGTCACGATGAAAATCTTCAAAGAATTGAGCGGCTGGTAGAACAAAACGCTCAGGCAAGTCAACGTAATCAAGAGGATATTCAAAGAATTGAACGGCTGGTAGAACAAAACGCTCAGGCAAGTCAACGTCACGATGAAAGTATTCAAAGAATCGATCGCCGAATAGAAAAAATCCTTGAGGCTCAACAACGTCATCAAGAGAATATTCAACGTCACGAGGAAAATCTTCAAAGAATTGAGCGGCTGGTAGAACAAAACGCTCAGGCAAGTCAGCGTAATCAAGAGGATATTCAAAGAATTGAGCGGCTGGTAGAACAAAACGCTCAGGCAAGTCAGCGTAGTCATGAGGATATTCAAAGAATTGAGCGGCTAGTGGAAAGTAATGCGCGGGTGATCCAAGCCTTAGTTGATGCCTCAGCAGAAGCAAGAGCAGAACGAGATGAACTATTTAGACGGATGGATCTACAACAGGCAGAAATTGTCGGATTAAGAACTGAAACCGCCCGATTATTGGATATTTTATTAAATCAGCGGAATCAAGAAGATAATCAGAGTTAGTTAATGCCTGATTATCTGAAAAAGCAAAAAATTGCCAATTTTGGCCAAAATTGGGCGCGGGTTCGCTTGCATTATTTATTCGTTTGGGGTGATTTATGGCGATTCATGGCCAGCGCAGAAGCATTCGGGCAATAATTCAATAATTATCGAAATCACCGCGATCGCTTCCAGGAGTATCAAAAAATTTAATCAAATTGTATTTTCACCAACAGTTAAGACCTAAAAGTGGTAACATCCTATATCTAATTCAGGATTACCATGAATCTGGGCTGTTTCTTATGCCAAAGACCAGGTATATTATTTGTGGTGATGCTACTGAAGCAGAGTTGATTAATGACTACGATCGCCAATCCCAGACCCTTGCCTACGTACACTAACACCCAACCCCGAATCATTGGTTTAACCGGCGGTATCAGCACCGGCAAAACAACCGTTTCTGACTATTTAGCAACCGTTCATCAATTGCCCGTACTTGATGCGGACGTTTTTGCTCGCGACGCAGTGAAACTCGGTTCTCCGGTACTCAAGGCGATCGCCAACCGTTACGGCACAGGTATTCTCCTTGATGATGGCAGTTTGAATCGAGGACAACTGGGTCATGTTATCTTTAATCACCCGGAGGAACGACATTGGGTTGAACAACAAATCCATCCTTATGTGCGGCGTCGATTATCGGAAGGAATCCAAAAAATCCTCGCACCTAAACACCCCCCAACCACAGATAATGGTCACGTTCAGTCAGTACCACAAACCCCGATTGTTTTGGTCGTTCCCTTATTATTTGAGGCCAAAATGACCGATTTAGTCACGGAAATTTGGGTAGTCTATGCACCACGGGATTTAGAAATCGAGCGGTTAATCAAACGAGATGGTCTGACCATAGAACAAGCGATCGCCCGCATTGATAGCCAAATGCCTATTGAGGAAAAAATATCCCAAGCTGACGTGGTACTGGATAACTCCTCCACCATAGACCACTTGATTCAACAAATTGATGCGGCTTTGCGTCGGTCTTCCAGTTAACCCCTGTAGCCCCAAACCGGACTTGGTATGAAAAAATCAACTACAATCAAGATTGTAAACAAATGTAAAGATTAATCAAGATTGATTTCATGGCCAACAGTCAACAGAATCATCCCCCAGAGAATCATCAAAAAACCGCGCTTGTAATTGGGGCAGGAATTGGTGGGTTAACTGCTGGAGCTCTGTTAGCCAAACGGGGTTATCAGGTGCGAATTTATGACCAGGCGATCGTTCCTGGGGGCTGTGCTTCTACGTTCAAACGCCAAGGATTTACCTTTGATGTAGGGGCAACCCAAGTGGCAGGATTAGAACCGGGAGGCATTCATCACCGTATTTTCTCGGAGTTAGAAATCGACCTGCCCGAAGCTACCTACTGCGATCCAGCTTGTGCGGTATTTTTACCCGGAGAAACCGAACCAATTAATATTTGGCGCGACCCAAAAAAATGGCAGGAAGAACGCAAGCGCCAATTTCCCGGTAGCCAACCTTTTTGGCAATTAATGGATACATTATTTCAAGCCAGTTGGCGGTTTCAAAGCCGCGATCCGGTACTGCCGCCGCGCAATATTTGGGATATATGGCAATTAGCCAAAGCCTTGCGACCAGACACATTAATTACCGTCCCTTTTACCTTAATGACGGTATTAGATGCCCTGCGATTATTTGGCTTAGAAAAAAATCACCGCTTAAAAACTTTTTTAGATTTACAACTGAAGTTATACTCTCAAGTTGATGCCAATGAAACCGCCTTATTATATGCCGCCACCGCCTTGGGAGTTTCTCAATCTCCTCAAGGACTGTTTCACCTAAAAGGCAGTATGCAAGTGTTGAGCGATCGCCTAGTTGAAGGCTTAGAAAAATATGGCGGTCAGTTATTTATGCGCCATACAGTCAAAGAAATCAACATCGATCAACATGGGGCATCTAGTGTGGTAATTAGCAACCAGAAAACCGGGAAAATTTGGACAGAAAAAGCCGCTCATATTGTCGCCAATGTGCCAGTACAAAATCTGGTTAAAATGTTGAATTATATTGTTCCCGAACAGAAAATTAGTTTACCACAGCGTCTTAGCCAAAAATTGTATCATATATATCATAAAAGAGTAGAAAATTTGCCTCCTGCTTCTGGTGCATTTGTAGTTTATCTAGGTGTCACCCCAGAAGCTATACCTGAAAACTGCCCCCCCCATCTGCAATTTCTCTATGAATATGCAGAAAATGGAAAAATAGGGGCTAGGCAAAATATTGGGGAAAATAATTCTCTATTTGTTTCAGTCAGCAAACCTGGGGACGGTCGCGCCCCCGACGGCAAATTTACTATTACCGCATCTTCCTTTACGGATACAAACCTGTGGCAAAATTGCCCGGATTATGCAGCATTGAAACAAGCTTATACGGAAAAAGCCATTCAGCGGTTAGGGGAATATTTTAAGCTCAATTCTGATACAATTGTTTACCAAGAAGCAGCCACACCGCGCACTTTTGCTCACTACACCGGGCGTTTACATGGAATTGTTGGAGGAGTCGGGCAACGGATTCAAACTTTTGGACCTTTTGGTATTGCCACTCGTACTCCAATTCCGCGTTTATGGTTAGTGGGGGACTCTACGCACCCAGGGGAGGGAACTGCTGGGGTGAGTTATTCCGCATTGACCGCAGTGCGACAAATTCAAGCGGAAGTCCGTAGGTTGGGTTGATGCACGAAACCCAACAACCTTGTTTTTCTAGTCCGTAGGTTGGGTCCGCCATCGACGAAACCCAACCTACGAATATTATCAATAAAATAAGCCTGGGTTTGGGATTTTTTACCACAGAGATACAGAGAACCCAGAGAAAAGAGGCAGACCATATAGAAAATTACCTAAATATATCGATCGCGATTTTTTCTCCAGTCTGGGATATCACTATGAATAAATCCCATAAATTCTTGAATCGGATCGTCATCAAGGTTATTAATCGTGTTTTCCAACCATTGAGTAGCGATCGCTTCTGGAGAAGTTCCCGCTTGATTGGCTGATTTTTTTAGACTTTCATCCAGATGATTTGGCAGTTGTAAAGTTAAAGAATTCATCAGGTTTATTTCTTGGGGTTAATTTTGATGGTTAGGGCGAGCGTGCTGATTTAATAATTTTTTTCTAGTATAACAGTCCGAAGGAAGACTTTTTATAATTCTGCCAGAAGTATGGTGTATAATATCAGTAGGCTCGCAATAGCGCTCGTTAACCCATTCAACTTGTGAGAGCAAGTGATTATGAAAAAAGTTTTATTTATTCTCAGTGAATTAAGCACGCGGGATATTGACTGGCTATTGGCTCACGGCGACCCCCAAACAGTCCCCGCAGGCACAGTTTTAATTCACGAAGGACAGCCCCTTAATGCTTTGTACATTGTATTAGATGGCATTTTGACTGTTTCTGTGGCCGGTTTAGGCGAGCGGGAAGTGGCCAAAATTGGCTGTGGGGAAGTGTTGGGAGAAATGTCTTTTGTGGATGGTAGCCCCCCGTCTGCAACAGTGAAAGCCATTGAAGACTCTTTAGTTTTAGCCATCAATCAAAAAGAATTGAGCCAAAAACTGGAAGAAGATGTGCTGTTTGCTTTGCGTTTTTATCAGGCAATTACTAAGTTTCTCTCCTACCGATTACGCGGCACTTTCCAAAATTTTAGTATCAAGGAATGCGCCAAAGACCAAAATAACGGTTTGGATGATGCAGAAGATGTGATGGGAAAAGCTAACTTGGAAATGGCTAAGGCTAAATTTGAGCGATTGATCCAAGGGTTTAAAGGCTCAACCCTAGCCTAAGTTTTGTGAGAAATATCATTATAGATATTGCTATAAATTTCGCTATAAATCTCGTTATAAATCTCGCTAAATATTACGATTTCTCAGGGTGCTTTGCTTCACTTTCTACAACTTCTGTGGGTAGCCAGATGACAAAAGTGGTGCCCGGATGAATGCTGGGCAAACCGTTGGGCGGCAGCCACCGGGTCGCCGCCGGGCTAAATACTTCAATGTCTGCGTGCATTTCGTTGAGTAATTCCTGCACGATCGCCAATCCCAAACCTGTGCCTGGGATATCGCCGTTGGCTTGAACTCCGCGATAATGTCGTTCAAATAAATGGTCTAAATCTTGTTCGGGAATTCCTGGTCCTGTATCACTAATCGCGATCGCCACTAATGGGGATGAGGAGTTAGAATTAGGGCGATCTGAAAGACTCACCTGAATATAAACATGGCCACCGGGCGCTGTATATTTCACCGCATTATCAATTAAATTACTTAAAACTTCGCGCAAAGCTGGCGGATTTGCCCGCACCGATGGCAAATTTTCCGGTAAGTCCAGGTGGCAAGAAATGTCTTTTTCGGCAGCGATCGCCTGGGCGGAAATAAACAACGGTTGGAGCACTTCCGCCAAGGAACAAGAGGCGATCGCACTCGGAGGTAACAAGCGCAACATCCCTGAACTATTGACCGGGGAAGTTTCAGGATTTTGCGAAATCTTGTCTGACTCACCGACCAATTCTAAAGGGTAAATCAGTTCGGAACGATTCAGGTCAATTATCCGATCCATTTGATTCAGCAATTCTTGAACCCGATCGCTTTCTCGGAGGATATTCGCGGCGATTTGGCGATTGGGATCTTCCCCTTGCAGCCGCTTCAGCAATAGCTTGCCAAAAGTTCGTAAAGCGGTCAGGGGACTGCGAAGTTGATGCAGCAAGTTATCCCAGAGATCCTGTTGCTGGGACTGAATCAGTTGTTTTTGCCGTAGCTGATTTTCCAACCAACCTCCCCGTCGATCCAAAATCCGGGCAAGGGCTAAAGTATCGGCAATTCGGGAAATCTGACTCACTTCGCGAGGTTGCCAAGGGCGATCGCGACGAGTCGTCACCAACAGACCAATCACCATTTCTTCATGCCTTAAAGGTAAAACCAACTGCCGAGAGGAACTTCGCTCGGCAGCGCGATCGTGCCGATATGACTCACCATCAGCGTCGGGGAAAGTATCGGGGAAAAACTCCTCGATAGAATCAAATGGAGGAAGCGAGCGTGGCAATTCCGGGGGTTTTCCCGCTGCCAGTAACCCGCGAATTGGTTCTTTCCGCAACAGTTGCACCGGCAACAAATCGAACTCTTGATGCTTTTGCCACACCAGATCGCTGTCAGGATAGGCCACAATCGGAATCAGCTTGGCTTCTTCCCCTTCCACCAGTTCCCCGGTTAAATAGACCACACTCAATGCCGATCCCAAAACCTGGCTTAATAAAACCATTTGCGAGCGGCAGAGTGTCATAAATTCCGAACTGGCAGGCATGAACATGAACAAAAATATCCTCTCCAATCTTTAGTATTCTACCAGACCATTTGTATTTGTTATTTGTTGGTTGTTGGTTGTTGGTTGATTGTTGTTAGTTATTTGTTGTTTATTATTTATTATTTGTTATTTGTTGGTTGTTCTGCTCCGGAAGCCCCTCTGCTCCGAAAGCTCCTCCACACCAATGGCGGCCCCACACCCCACGCCCGCACACCAGACTGAAAAGCGCTGGCGAAAATCACAGATTGGACATTACCCCAGGGCTTAAGTATTTTTAATAGTTACTAATTTGTAACAAAATCTGTAAATTTATGTATTTTTGTAAAAAAATCACCTTTTTTGTGGTATAGTTTGAGAAATTAAGGCCATTATCGAACCGTAGCATAGCTTCTACTGGTTTTGTGTTTACAAATTAAAAACTGTTGACTTTTCTAGCTGAAAACGATATAATCTTGAAGGTTTTTGTAATTATCACTACAACCGTTGGCTGAAATAGGAGGTAACGAGATTGGCTAGGAGACGTAAACGGAAAAGCCGTCGTCGCCAAGAGGGGCGTAGAATTCTCGAACAGGTGCCTCAATATAGTATCGAAAGTGGAGAAGATAAGCCCGTCACGGCTGCCCGTAAATATATTAAAGCAGAAGGGATTACGCCCCCCGCTTTATTGCTAGTAAAAAGAAACGAGCATACCACTGATCGATACTTCTGGGCGGAAAAAGGCTTGTTTGGGGCACAATATGTGGAAGAAAATCATTTTTTATTCCCTAGCCTTAAATCCATTGAGCTGCATACAGATAATTCTCTCACATCTGTTAACAACCGCTCGGAGATAAAAGCAAAAGCTGTATGAGAAATTCAGACAGAGACACCCGTGCCCTGTCAAAGCTGATGAAAACTTAGGTTAGAGCTTTTTTATACTTTACTAGCCCCAGTCAATCCTAAAAGTTTGATCGGGGCTAGTTTATTTGGGTATTTGTTAATGGGATAAGGGCAACTGGAGTGTTTCCCGTAAAACAATCAGTTCATCTCGGTGAGCACTCACTCTCACCTGACAAACTGACTCCGTATTTTCTTGGGACTCTTGCGGCACTACCGTGAGCAACACCTGTTCCTTGCGACCGGCTTTTTGCCAATAGAACACCCCAGCCAAAGGGGACAGTAGCAGTAAACTTAAAAAGATATTGCCCGCATTAGGGAATAGCATCGATAACACCAACGCCAAGCTTAAACTGCCCACCCCGGCTAAGAATGATAAGAAGATGGCTAAAAACCAGCTAGGGCTGACAAATCCTTCAAACTTTACTTGATGCCGCTCCGCATCTACTGCTGTCACCCGATAGGCTCGCTGGGTAAAATGTTTTTCTAGCTGCTGAAGTACAGAAATTTCCGGTTGCTGGCTGATAAACTCTAGTTCTTCCGTGCGATCTTTCACTGATGCGCGAATAAAGAATACTAAGCCAACCATCATTAATAGGGTCAGCAAGAATGTAGACGAGATAATGGGCGGGTTCATAGGGGTTAACTTTTTAGCTTGTTTGAGATTATTTTACATAAGTATTTTACATAAGTATTTTACATAAGTTTACAAAGTTATGGGAGCCGATGCCAGTGGTTGTGCGCCGCTGACAAGTTGATGAGGCAATTTTACAGCGCTCCAATTGTTACTGGGGCGATCGCCCGTGAATTTGATTCCCCGGCACCACCGATTTCTCTGCAACCTTCTTATCAAAAAAATTGTTAACCAAATCATCGCTATTTTTTAGGCTATTTTTTAGTCTCCCCAAACCCAGGTGCCGATGATTCAATTGTGCGGCAGCGAGAATCCCAACGAGAAATTGCCGCGACCGTGAGCGAATATTTAGATTTACCTTTGTATTTTATCCCCAGTGATGCTATCCCCAGCGAGCGCGTCGAAATTAAATCTTTAATCATGCGGTGGCAGCGCTGGTATCTCCTCGAAAAAGCCCAAAAGATATTTGGGCGGTATATTTGGGCGGTTTTTTGTGTTTGGAGTGGACAAGTACAAATTCAAATACAGATTTTTTACATCAGAAAAATCTAATCATAACATAATCCTGCCAAGGCGAAGCATTGCGGCAGATATTTTATGAATAAAAACCCCAGATTTATCACCGCAATACTTCGCCCTTTTTCCGTTATGGATGAAAAGCCCAGATTTGTTATCTAAATGCGAAAGCCTTTATTCATAGATTATGCTGGATTATGCTGCTTGAGGAAAAAAATGGGCATTCCGGGGTGTGACAAATACTTTTTGACCGACTTCTAAATTTAGCGGGGCAAATTGTTCTCGATTCAGGTGGGCAATCATTTCTAGGCGATCGCTTAACATTAACTCCACTTGAATTTCCCAGCCTAAATAAGTAATCCGCTTGACAACGGCCATTGTGCTATTTGCACTTTCAACCCGGTGAATTTCTAATTCGTGGGGACGAATAAAAGCGTAAGTATTGGACTTGGAATGATTGATATGTAATAAATTAGTATAGCTAGGTACAACATTCACTTCTCCGACAAAACTCATCACGAACGGGGAGGCGGGATGATCGTAAATTTCGGCGGTAGTGCCCACTTGTTCGATTTTGCCTTGATTCATTACCACGATCTGATCGGCAACTTCCATTGCTTCTTCTTGGTCATGGGTGACAAAAACACTGGTGACATGAACTTCATCATGTAAGCGGCGCAACCAAGCCCGTAATTCTTTCCGCACTTTAGCATCCAAAGCCCCAAAAGGTTCATCGAGGAGTAAAACTTGGGGACGGACGGCTAGAGCTCGGGCGAGGGCGACCCGTTGCCGTTGTCCACCAGAGAGTTGGTTGGGGTAGCGATTTCCTAGTCCTTGAAGTTGAATTAAATCTAATAGTTCTTCGGTGCGTTCTTTAATCAACTTAGCCGGGATTTTACGAATTTCTAATCCAAAGGCAATATTTTGCCGGACGGTGAGATGTTTAAATAGGGCGTAATGTTGGAAAACAAAGCCAATATTCCTTTCTTTGACATCTAAATGAGTAGTGTCTTGACCGTTGATCCAAATAGAGCCAGTGTCAGGAGTTTCTAACCCAGCGATCGCGCGTAATAAGGTGGATTTTCCCGAACCGGATGGCCCTAATAAAGCCACTAATGACCCGTCTTTAATCTCTAAATTAATATTATCTAAGGCTTGCAAGTCACCAAAGCGTTTAGAGACTTGTTGAATGTTAATACTCATGTTAGTTGTTCTCCAATTTATATAGGGTGTAGGGTGTAGGGTGTAGGGGGGAGCTTTCGGAGCTTTCGGAGCGGAGGGGCTTTCGGAGCGGAGGAGATAAATTTCAACAATCAACCATCAACAATCAACCATCAACTATTAACATTATGACCAGTTTTTCGTTCTAAAATTTCTTTTAAAACCAAAGTCACTACGGCAAGTAAAGCCAAAATTACGGCGGCACTAAAAGCGGCTTCGGTTTGATAATTTTTATAGGCTTGTTCCACAAAAAGCGGCAGGGTTGAAGTCTGACCAATAATGCTCCCGGATACCACAGAAACCGCCCCAAATTCTCCCATTGCCCGTGCATTAGTTAATAGCACTCCGTAGAGTAATCCCCAGCGGATATTCGGGAGAGTAACTCGCCAAAAGATTTGCCAATCTTTTGCCCCCAGAGTTCGGGCGGCTTCTTCTTCGTCTTCTCCCATTTCTTCCATCACGGGAATGACTTCTCTCGCGACAAAAGGTAGGGTGACAAATAGGGTGGCTAAAACCATTCCCGGTAGGGCAAAAATAATTCTGATGCCCATTGCGTCGAATACTCCGCCTAGCCAGCCGTTCTTACCATATAAGAGGACTAACATTAACCCGGCAACCACTGGAGATATAGAAAATGGCAGGTCAATAATACTCATTAATAAGGTACGACCGGGAAATTGATGGCGGGCGATCGCCCATGCGGTACAAAGGCCAAAAATTGTATTCAGAGGAACGGATATAGCGGTAATAGTAATTGTTAAAAAAACAGCGGATTGAAAAGCTCGACTAGCCATTGCTTCTCCCAGGGCATTAAATCCTTGGTGAAAGGCTTCATAAAAGACAGTGACAGCGGGAATAAACAGAATCAGCGCTAGATAGCCTATAGCTAGAAAAATCAGGATTAATTTATAGTTAAAATTATGAGATTTATTGGCAGGTTTAGCGGACTGCATAACGACGCCCCCACTGTTGCAAGAAATTAATCACCAATAACAGAATTAATGACACAATTAACAACACTGTCCCGATGACTGTTGCCCCGGCATAGTCGTATTGTTCCAGCCGTTGAAACACTAACACTGGCGCAATTAAATCGCGGAAAGGGATGTTAGACGAGACAATTACTACGGAGCCATATTCTCCCACAGCGCGGGAAAAACCTAGGGCAATTCCGGTTAAAATTGGCGGAATTAATGGGGGCAGAATCACGCGGTGAAAGGTTTGCCATTGCGAGGCGCCTAACGACCAGGCAGCTTCTTCTATTTCCGGTTCCATTTCCTGTAATACCGGCTGTAAAGTTCTGACTACAAAGGGCAAGGAAATAAACAGCATGGCGACAAAAACTCCTAAGCGAGTAAAGGCGATTTTGATGCCAAAGGGGGCAAAGAGTTGTCCAATCCAACCGCGATCGCTGTACACTGTTGCTAACACTAAACCGGCTACGGAAGTGGGTAAGGCAAAGGGTAAATCAACCGCCGCATCAATGATTTTTTTGCCGGGAAAATTATAGCGGACTAATACCCAAGCCACCAGAGTACCCATGAACCCATTAATGATGCCTGCCGCTAATGCAGTCATAAATGTTACTTCGTAGGCAGATAAGGCGATCGGCTGGGTGGCAATGCGCCAAAATTCACCGATTCCTAATGTGAGGGATTTGGTGATTAAAGCGGCGATCGGTAGCAACAGCATCACCACTAAATAACTCAGCAGAACTACCCAAGGTAGGGAAATTTTAGATAAAATTTTAGATAAAATTTTAGATATTTGGTTTGGCAGCATATTTCCTCCCTTTGATAAATAGTTAGGCCAAGATTCATGGCAGCTATGGCAGCATTTAAGATTTGCCCACTTTGCTTAAGATTTTGTCAAAAGTTGCCCCATCATCAAAAAATTGCTTTTGGACTGTATCCCAACCGCCTAAATCTTTGACCGTAAATAACTTATCAATTTGAGGATAGAGACTGCTAAATTCTTTGGCTACATCAGGATCTACGGGACGAAATCCCACTTGAGCAAATTCCCTCTGGGCTTCGGGAGTAAAGAGAAATGCCACAAACGCTTCAGCAATTTTTCTGGTGCCATGTTTGTCAACATTTTTATCCACAACTGCCACAGGATTATCAATAGAAATGTTGTAATCTGTTGGCACAAAGTAAGGTTGTTTTTCTCCTTTTTGTTGGGCTAAAATTAACTCATTTTCATAGTTAATCAAGACATTCCCTTGTCCTTGTTTGTAGAAAACATCGCTGGCTTCCCGGGCATCTTTCGGTAACAGAGGCACGTTTTTAAAGACGGTTTCTATAAAGGTTTCCGCTTCTTGGGCAGTTCCTCCCGCTTGAGTCACGGCACCCCATAAAGCCAGGAAGTTCCAGCGGGCGCCCCCAGAGGTTTTGGGGTTGGCGGTAATCACTTGGATCTGGTCGCTGGCTAAGTCAGACCACTTGCTGACTGGGACGCTTTCATCCCGTTTGACGATCGCCGCTACAGATTTATGCACAATCGACTCATTGGGGAATTCTTGCTCCCATCCCGGGTCAATCAGTCCAGCTTTTTCAATTTTTTGCGTATCTAAAGCTAAGGCTAAAGCCACCACATCCGCTTCTAAGCCATCAATGACCGCCCTAGTTTGAGAACCGGATCCGCCGTAGCTTTGATTAAATTCAACTTTCTGTCCGGTTTCCGCTTCCCACTTTTGGGCGAATTTGGGAATGATTTTTTCATAAGCACTTTGAGTCACCGCGTAGGACACCAGGGTGATAGTCACGGGTTTGGCGGTATTGCCGGTGTCTTGGTTGGCTTGGGGTTGCGAGGAGTTACTGCAAGCAGCGATCGCGCCACTGGCTAATAACCCGGCTAAGACCCAACTGGTAAAGCGTAAGGATTTCTGCATGGTTGTTTCTCGGCTGACAGGTCACGGATGTTTGTCAGCGTTTTACCTTATATTTGAATTATATACTAATTTTAAATGTTTTGCAATACATTTTGAAAATAATTTTAAAAATTTTTGACAAAAAATGTAATGTATCAGGCTTTATGCCATGATGGAAGGGAGATTCAGCAAGGTTGCAGGGATGGCAAAACGAGCCAAACAGCAAGAACCCAATCTGTTGGAGCATTTGATCCAGCACAACTTTTTATTCCGAGGCTTAGATGAGATGTGGCTGGCAGACTATCTGCCGCCGGAAAGCCTGAAAGTCGAGAAATTGTTTTCCAACCGTCCGGTTTACACCGCTTACTTGCCCGATGAATATCTGGATGTGTTGTATGTGATTCTGGATGAGGGGCTGGTGATTACCCGCAGCACTCCCCTTGACCGGATTATTGCCATTAGCTATCCGGGGGGATGCTTTGGCATGAGAAATTTACCCTTTAGTTATGGGATGGCGCACCGGGCTTTCCCCAGTCTGGTGGAAGCGTACAAAACCACTCAAGTGATTAAAATTCCCCTGGAGACGGTGCAGCGGATTTATCAGGAAAACGAGACTTTCCGCGCTCGCTACCATCTGCTATTTGAACTGCGGACGAAATTTCAATATCATCTGCTCAACTGTAGTAACTACCCTCCGCAAGCAGTAGCGGCTCTCCTGCGTGCCCTGATTTACCAAGAACGCGCCCTGGGCAACCAACCCACTGCGAATAACACATATACTTTTGATCTGCCGGTGGATGTGATCGCCCGCGCTTGTCAACTGAATCAGCGGACTGTGGAACAAGTGTTAAAAGGGATGCAGCAGATTGGTCTATTAAAAGCGATCAAAGATAGTGATGCATCCGGGGATTTAGTCGAAGTGATGGATCCAGAAGCATTAAAAGCCGTCTATAGTGCCACGAGAGATAAAGTTTCCTGGTGGCCATTAAAATAGCCATTAAAATAATTTCTCGTGACGGCAAAAAGCTAGAATGAATCGATAAAATCTTTAACGGGAAATAACCATGACCGCAGGTGCTAGGGCGAATCAGTCGGGTAATGTATTAGAAAATACTGTCGCTGCTGTGCTCGACGGTCATGGTTATGTCCCCATTTGTCCTAATCTGCCTAAAAAACAGCGATTAACTTGGTTGCTGAATAGCCATGAAAACCCCAAAAGATATGCCCAGCAGGTTTATATCGGATTGGGCATTTACCACAGCGATATTTTTGTGGATTTCTATCTGATTGATGCAGAGAAATACCCGCAAGGATTGATTATTGAATGTAAGCGGCAGCAAAGTACCGGATCGGTGGATGAAAAGCTGCCCTATGTGAATTTAAATATTGAAAAATGTTATCCCGTCCCAGCCATAGTTTTGATTGACGGGGGCGGGATGAAACCAGGGGCGATCGCGTGGTTAAAGGAACAAGTTCACTCCAACCCCAATCTCTTAGCGGTCTATGACCTGTCGTCATTTATGGCTTGGGCGAGTAATCATCTTAATTGACAATTATCAATGCTCAATTATCAACAAATTATCAACAAATCTTAATAAGAAGTAATCAAAACTTCTGAAATTTTACCGCGTTTTTTGCCATGAGAATTAATCGCCCTAGACGCGGATATTTTATAAATATTAAATTCAGCATAAATTTCCCTAATAAACTCACAGTCAGAATTTGATAGCATTACTTTTACCCCGGTTTCTGCTAACTTTTTAAAGGTATCTCGCAGTTGAATTTGTTCTGGTTCATTGAAGGCATAACTACTATAGGCGGTGAAATTGCTGGTGGTGCTGATGGGATGATAGGGGGGGTCAAAATAAACAAAATCATCGGCGATCGCTCTTGCCAAGACCTTGGTAAATGGGGCAACTTCCAGGGTAGCATTCTGCAATTGTTCCGATACGGCTATTAATCCTTCGCGATCACAGATTTTCGGATTTTTATAGCGACCCATTGGCACATTAAACTTTCCCTGAGAATTCACCCGATATAACCCATTAAAGCAAGTTTTATTCAGATAAATAAATCGAGCAGCGCGTTTCAAATTATCCCTCGGATGAGATTCGCGGATTTTATAATAATACTCATGGGAGCATTTTTCATGCTTTTCCTGATGGTTTGACAACAGAGAAATTAACTCCTCTACATTATCCCGGACACAACAATAAGTATTAATTAATTCTTCATTAATATCCGTTAAAACCGCTGGATATGGTAATAAATGAAAAAACATCGCTCCTCCACCCAGAAAAGGCTCATAATAGGTGCCAAAAGTTTCGGGGATGTAGGGTTCATATTGGGGAATCAACTGTCTTTTACCCCCAGCCCATTTGAGAAAAGGACGGGCATAAGTGCGATCGGACGTGCGAGTAACCATGTATCCTAAGAAAAAGTAATTCAGGCATTGTGAATCATCAGAATAGCACGATCGCTTCCTTATCGTGAAAAAAACAAATCAAACTCTCAAAACATTACTCGGTTTCCCAAACAATTCCCTCATATAAAAGATCGATAGGCAAATCTAATTCCCAACAGGATAAAGTCATCACATCCCCAGGGAGATAATGATAATAAAGCCACATTCTCCCTTCCCCGCGAGAATACCGCTCAACGGAGACTTTTTCCGAATCAATTAAAAGATAATCTTGTAAACTGGGAATTGTCAAGTAATTGGTGAATTTTTCTCCCCGCTCTCTACCGCTGGTACTTTCAGAAAGCACCTCCAAAATCAGTTTAGGGGATTGAATAAATTTACGGGCACTTTGGTCTTGGGGCGCACAACTAACCACCACATCAGGATAATAATAACGGCCTTGAGCATTAACTTGTACTTTCACGTCGGACACATTTGCCCGACAACCCCGCGATCGCAGATGAGGGCGCAAGGCACTATATAAATTTAAGGCAATATCATTATGAGGAATTGTCCCTCCAGTCATCGCCAAGACTTCGCCATTAACATATTCATAGCGCTGGTCTTGTTGGGTTTCCCACTGGAAATATTCCTCGACGGTCATTTTTGCCGGTTGTTGGGGAATCGCGATCGTAATTCATTTCTCATCATAAGTTCACCTTAATTATAGCAATATACTGATTCACGGTCATATCATATAAAAATAGTTAATTTTTTCTACTCAACAATGATAGATACAGCGGTTTCCACTGTTATGAGGTACAATAACTTATCGATCGAACCTTGTAGGGACACGGCATTGCCGTGTCCCTACCACACTTCATAAATATGGAATCTGCTGTAAATGGTAAAATATCTAGTAAATTTAAATATCGGAAACATCGCATCTGGGCAGTTTATGATCGGCCAGAATAAGCCACAATATTTAGTTTTATTTTCCTCGCAAAAAACCTAAAAAATCGGCTACCACTGTTTCCGGTTGTTCATTACATAAACGGGCTGGGTAATGTCTCACCTTCTCAAACCCTTGACATTGAATCAAATTGACGATTTCCGCTTCATCCAGAGGATTGGGAATTTCCGGATCGTCAATTAAAAGAATGCCAGACTTACCTAGATCAAATATCAAAAAATCAAAAATGATGGTTTTTCTCCCTGCTGATGTGGTCAAGCGTAGGGGATAATTCGGGGAAAAAACAATTCTCTCCTTTTCCAGGGTTTCGGCGATTTTGACGGCGGCTTTTGATCCCAGATGCAGCCCATTCCATTCATGGATATTATCTTTTATTGTTTTACTTTCCGGTAAAATTGTCTTGAAATCAGTCTGAGATGATTCAGAATTATTTACACTGGGACACAAATTAAAATTAGCGCCGCTAAAGTTGTCTCGATTTAACTTGGAAACACTCAAATTCACTCCAATGACTTGATAGCGATGTAAGGTAACTTGATTGTGTTTGAGATATCGTTTAATCACTGCCTGAAGATTCTCTTTTTTTACCTTTTCCCCAAATTTTTTAGAAAGCTTTTTCCACAGTTTAAACCCCACCTCTTTTAGGTAAGCTTCATCATAGTCGGTGACTTTTGCCATTTCCTGATAGGACTTGCCTTCCCAAGATTGACGAAACACGATTTCTTGCACTTCATTGAAGCGATCGTAGTCCATCACAAATTCAGCGATCGCCAATGCATCATCAGCGGTTAATGGTGACAGTCCTTCAAAAGTCATTTACATTCTGCGGGGAATTTCTCAAAGTTTTTACGGATAGGGGCAACCGGGGCAACCACAAATAATCGGGGCAACCACAAATAATCGGGGCAACCACGGGGGGATTGCCCCTACAAAAATCGTACATTATAACGATGTTTATGTAGGGGTGATTCGCGAATCACCCCTACATCATTGAAGGTTGGATACAAGAATTTGGATCGGTCTGATTCTAAGCCCCCCTTTTTAAAGGCGGTTTGGGGGATCCACTTCTAAGCCCCACTTTTTAAGGGCGGTTTGGGGGATCCACCCTGGGGCAAGAAACGGGCGATCGGGCAAATCTATCTTAGTAGGTCACTTTTATATAACTTTTATATAACTTTTATATCACTTATTGATCATTTTTGTACTACTTTTTTGTCACTTTTTTTTTGAATTTTTATTAGATAATAAAAATGAATCTAAATTATTAGATCCGGTTAACTAACTCAGAAAAACCGGGTTAGTCCGGTCTTGCTGTATTTTTGATAACGCATTTGATAAAACAGCAATGCTGTCTTTCTCCTGGTGGATTTTTATCGAGAAGCGATCGCATTTTTTGTGACGCCAATATATTGCGAGCGAATAGGGACACTTATTGCCGTGCCCTCCGATGCTGGCTTTTTCAATATTGTTCACCGCTTCAAAATCAGAGTCATCTCCAAATCATTAAGAGTATCAATTTTTTTGAAATATTGCGAGATATATTATGCTAGAACTCTCACAAATATTTGATGCAGACTACTACTCTGCTAACAGTCCCGACTTAGCCGCAGCGGGTTTAGTCAATCCTGACCAACTATTTAACCACTTTACTCAGTTTGGGATTAATGAAGGTCGAGGATTTTCTCCTTATGTGAACTTAGATTTTTATGGGGCGGTTAATCCAGACTTAGGGGCAGCGGGCTTAACCGACAAAAGACAGTTACTCGATCACTTAATTAATTTTGGGATTAATGAAAAACGCCTGTTTTCCCCTAATGTTAATTTAAACTTTTATGGAGCAGTGTATTCCGACTTAGCTGCCGCTGGGGTAGATACAGGAGAGGAATTATTTGACCATCTGATTAATTTTGGAGCCAAAGAAGGGCGGCAGTTAGCTCAACCTTTAATCCCAGAACCAGTACAACCCGGACCGCCTGAATTACCAGATTTTCCAGGATTTCCGGAACTTCCCGGTTTTCCCACTCCACAATCGCTGAATGTTAGTGGTGGTAATTTTTTATTAGGAGGTCAATCAAATAGCGGTCAAAGTATGCCGGATCTGAATGTGGTTTTGGCTACTGGTTTACAAAGTGCCATAAGCCAACTGCAAGATTTTTTAGTCGATCCAGATTTTGCCAATAAAATCACCACCGCCTTTGGGGAAGCAGCTAATCTCGATGCCGCTAAATCTTTAATTCAAGAATTGGCTAATGCCCAATCTCTGCCAACTATCAAAATGGCAAACCTTGACGAATTAGCCGGGAATCAGGGTGCCTTTGATGCGCTAACCAACACTGCTTATATTTCTCAAGAATTTCTCCTACAACACGCCAATAATCCCGAAAATATTGCCAGTGTTCTGCTGGAAGAAATCGGCCATTCTATAGATTCTCGGATTAACGCCGTAGATGCTCCTGGGGATGAAGGGGCAATTTTCTCTCAACTGGTGCGCGGCAACAATTTGAGTGCTGAAGACTTGTCAAAGTTGAAAACTAAAGATGATATGACTACTTTGACAATTGGTGACTCTAACATTTCCGTAGAACTGAGTACGCAATTGGATTTATGGATTTACGACTTGAATAATTGGAGAGGATGGAATAATCCAGTCAGTTCAACCGTAGTCAATGGTAACGATAACAGAATTAATCTGAATTGGGGTACTGATTCTGCTGACAAATTCAGTCAAGTATATTTTGGAAATTTGAAAGATAACTTTATAGCGGTAGCTGGTGCAGACGCTTATTTTGAAGCGGGAAAAACCTATAAATTTCGTGCCAATGCAGATGACCAGCTTTTCCTAGGGGTTTTTCCTTACAATAACCCCAATGGTACTTGGATTACTTCGCAATGGGATAAGTTCGATCATACTCAAGGCCGTCCTGCCGATAAATACTATAACTTCACCCCAAAAGAAACTGGTTGGCACAGAGTTTATTCATATTTATTTGAAGAGTACGGCAATGCTTACATGGATGTGAGTTGGGAATTTGGGACTGCCAAAGCAAATAAAAAAGATACAATTTCTAAACAAAATGGGGAAACATCTTCAGCATCTTTATATCGAGTTGATGGAGGAGTTTCTGATATTACGGATCGGGAAACCTGGGTAGTGATTCATGGAATGAATAGTTCTCCGAGTGCCGGTAATATTCAAAAACTCTCGCAAAATATTGGAAATTACAAACAAAACGATCAAGTTTTGGTGCTTGACTGGAGCGACGCGGCTGATAGTGGTTATGATATACCTAAAACAGAAACAAGAATGCCAGATCCTTACCGAGGGGGTACTTGGATTACGACAGTGGGTAAATGGGCAGCAGAGAAATTGATCGATGAATTTCGTATTAGTCGTGGCAATATCAATCTTGTCGGTCATAGTTTAGGTTCTTTTGTAGCCGGAGAAATTGCTAAAAATATTCCTGGAGGTGTTAATAATCTTGTAGCTTTAGATCCCGCGACAACAACCTCTGGGGGTTATCCTTATTCAAATAGTATCGATTTCTCTGCAAACTCTGAATGGTCTTGGGGCTTTTATGGTAGTGCTTTAGGAGATCCAGGTCGAGCGAAATCTGCTGATGAGTCTTTTGAGATTAAGTTTCCGAATACAAACTTTGAATCGTCACATGGAGGAGTGTCAGAGTTATTCGCCAATATGGTAAAACGAGGCAGTTCAGGATATGTCAGTGATTACTTTCAGTTAGATAGTATGGGTGCTTGGAAACCTTGGAATCGTAATAACAATAGTTTTGAGGCAACAATTGAGGCAACAAAGAAAAATGAATCAGAAGGGTGGATTCCATATTCGCTTAAACACAATAATGGGTCTATTTTAGAGTCTATTGCTTAGAGGACAATTATCATATATAGACAACCGTAGGGACACGGCATTGCTGTGTCCTCTGTGTCTCTGTGGTAAATTTTCTCGGTGACATTTCTCATCGTTTCCCGGTTCATCCCTACCAGAAAAATAAGGCGCGATCGCACATTTCATAATCCCCCAGAACTGTTTTAGTGGTAAAAAATCCCAAACCCAACCTACGGACTGTTATACTAGAAAAAACATCATTAAATCGGCAAATCGGCACGTTCGCCCTAACCATCAAAATTAACTCCAAGAAATAAGCCTTATGAATTCTTTAACTTTACAACTGCCAAATCACCTGTATGAAAGTCTAAAAAAAGCAGCCAATCAAGCGGGAACTTCTCCAGAAGCGATCGCTACTCAATGGTTGGAAAACACGATTAATAACCTTGATGACGATCCGATTGAAGAATTTATTGGATTTATTCATAGTGATATCCCAGACTGGGGAGAAAATCACGATCGCTATTTAGGTAAGCAATTTTTAAACCAAACCGATGAATAAAATATTTGTAGATACATCAGGATGGGCAAACTTAATTGACGCCAATCAGCCTTTTCATCAAAAAACCGCACAAATTTATCTAAATTGTCGGAGTCAGAAACGGCAGATGATGACAACTAATTGAACAAGCAGGGTTTACTAAATTATTGTATTGACAAAAAATATATTGTCATTGGTTTTCAGTCTCTATATATTTGCCAATATTCCAGGCCGATCGCCTAAATCTAAAAGCTGTATAAGAAATAAATGAGCGATCGCTGCCGTTTAAAATCTCTCCTCTGGGTTCTCTGTGTCTCTGTGGTAAAAAACCAAAACCCGGTTTATTTTATTGATAATATTCGTAGGTTGGGTTTCGTGCCTCAACCCAACCTACGGACTAGAAAAAACAAGGTTGTTGGGTTTCGTCCCAAGGACCCAACCTACGGACTAAAAACACAAAAAACACTTCTGGAAATCTCCCTTTGTGTCCTCTGTGTCTTTGTGGTAAATTTTCTCGGTGACATTTCTCATAGTTTCCCGGTTCATCCCTACCAGAAAAATAAGGCGCGATCGCCCAAAAAAAACCGCCACTCCTAAAAGTGGCGGTGACATAAATCAATCAATCAATCAATCATTCTCACTCTAACTAGACATTATACTAGACATCATAATAGAGTGCAAACTCGTAGGGGTGTGGACGCAGACGCATGGGGTTAACTTCATTATCCAACTTGTACTCAATCCAAGTGGTAATAAAATCTTCCGTAAATGCCCCAGTCCGGGTCAAGAACTCGTGATCTTCTTCCAGGGCTTTCAGCGCATCAAGCAGAGAACCTGGAGTAGAGGGGATTTTCGCCAATTCTTCGGGGCTGAGGTCATAGATATCCACATCTAAAGGATCGCCTGGATCGATCTCATTTTGAATCCCATCAATCCCAGCACAAAGCATCGCCGCAAAAGCCAGATAAGGATTAGAAGTAGCATCCGGGCAACGGAACTCAAACCGTTTCGCCTTGGGATTGGTGCCGGACAGAGGAATCCGCACCGCTGCCGAACGGTTGCCTTTAGAATAAGCCAAGTTCACCGGAGCTTCAAAACCAGGCACCAAGCGCTTGTAAGAGTTAGTGGTCGGGTTGGTAATGGCCAACAATGCCGGAGCGTGCTTCAGGATACCACCGATATAGTGCAGAGCAGTTTTGCTCAAGTTGGCGTAGCCATCGCCCCAGAACAGAGGTTTACCATCTTTCCAAAGGGACTGGTGAGTGTGCATTCCCGAACCATTATCGTTGAACAGCGGCTTGGGCATAAAGGTGACAGTCTTGCCATACTTCTTAGCCACGTTCTTAATGACATATTTATAAGTCATTAAATAGTCAGCGGCTTGGACTAATGGCGCAAACTTAATCCCCAGTTCGTTTTGGCCGCCGGTGGCCACTTCGTGGTGATGCTTCTCAATGGGAACGCCGCATTCAGCCATCGTCAGCAGCATTTCCGTCCGAATATCCTGCTGAGTATCGGTTGGCGCCACTGGGAAATAACCTTCTTTGTAGCGAGGCTTGTAGCCCAGGTTGCCACCTTCTTCTTCTTTCCCGGAGTTCCAGCGCCCTTCTACGCTATCAACGTAGTAAAAAGCTTTGTTCTCGGTTTGGTCAAAGCGAACACTGTCAAAGAGGAAAAACTCCGCTTCTGGGCCAAAGAAAGCCATATCACCAATCCCCGTAGAAAGCAGATAATCATAAGCTCTCTGGGCAATGGTGCGGGGGCAGCGGTTGTACCATTCGCCAGTCCGAGGCTCCTTAATACTGCAAATCATGCTCAGAGTTGGTTCGGCATAGAATGGGTCGATCCAAGCAGTTTTTGGATCGGGAACCATTGACATATCGGACTCGTTAATCGCTTTCCAACCCCGAATACTAGATCCATCAAAGGCCACGCCTTCGCTGAAAGCATTTTCGTCGATCAAGTCTTTATAAAATGAGCAGTGTTGCCAGGTTCCTGGCATATCGATAAACTTAAGATCGATAATTTTAATGTTTTGTTCGCGAATTAGGTTTAAGACTTCTTGAGGCGTTTCAGGCATAGCTAAGTCCCTGTATCTTCAGTAAGGTTTGACTCCCTATTCAGGAGTAAGTGAGCAAAGGCGGCCATATATACCATCAGATCTGTAGTGTGTCAAGCTAGATTTCGCTCTCAACTACCCCTGTCAAACAACGGAATCAGATGTTCTATCTAGCTGCTGTTGTACTGAGTTGTACTGAGTATTTACACGGAATGTTTATGAGTCATTTTTGTGGTTACATACTTAGCAACTTGGCTGTGTATCATTCTCAGATCCTAAAGTTTGTCCTTTCGGAGATCATCCGTCTAGGGTGACTGCCGCCTTTGAGTTAGTTTTGATTTTGGATAATCCCTGAATCAGATTAGAATAAGATTTGAGAATTTTTGTATCCATTGTTACCAAATACTTCCCTGAGCCGTACAACAGTGTCACAACGTCGATCGGATTTAATCATAGATTTCCTTAAGGGTACATAGAGAAAACCTTAAGAAATCTCCGCAGAGCGCTCGCTGATCCGATCTGGATTTCGCGAAAATCAACTAATCAACGCTACTGAATTTAGGCATTTTTCCGGGAATCGATTTGTAGTAAACTATTTTCTACTGTAAGTCTGATGACCCAATCACGAGGACGGGATTCTGTCGAATCCTTGACTTTGCTAAGTTTTATTACCTATTTTTTGGGTAAAGAACTCTGGGGGGTCGCGTTTGGCGCTGACAGCAAGTAATCATAAGGTTATGGATTGAGTTACAAATTGTAACTCTTCGGTTGATTTTGTTGATAATTTTTGGGAGAACAATTTAATGCGGGACGCAGTAACAAGCCTAATTAAAAATTATGATGTGACAGGTCGTTACCTGGATCGGAATGCGATCGATCAACTGAAATCTTATTTTGAAACCGGCAGTGTCAGAGTCCAAGCAGCAACGGTGATTAACGCCAATGCTGCCGCTTTGGTCAAACAAGCCGGTTCTCAATTATTTTCCGATCTGCCGGAGTTAATTCGCCCGGGGGGCAATGCTTACACGACTCGTCGCTATGCTGCGTGCTTGCGGGATATGGACTATTACCTGCGCTATGCGACTTATGCCCTGGTGGCTGGCAGCACCGATGTGCTGGATGAGCGCGTGCTGCAAGGCTTACGGGAAACCTACAATTCTTTGAGTGTACCCATTGGCCCGACGGTGGTGGGAATTGGGATTCTCAAAGATTTGGTCAAAGCGACGGTGGAAGCAGCGGGAATTCAGCCTGGTGATTGGTTGGATCAGCCCTTTGACCACATGATTCGGGAGTTGGCTGAGACCGATGTTTAATGGTTAGAACTGACGCCTGCTTAAGGTAAATCGTCAGGATGGGAAAAGTTTCGCGTTGTTAAGCGATCGCTTTCTATCTGCTTTCGCTCTTTGGATGATTGCTGGTGCGGCGTCAGGAAAAAACCATCGGTGTGGCTGGTGCTGTGGCGATCGGACTCAACGGTGAGTTGGTGGCTACAGTACCGGCTAATTATTACAGCAGTTTGCGGAGTTATGAAGTACAAAAAAACCTGTCCCGAACCGCGCCCGCTAGAATCCAGCAAATCTCTGTAATCCAATAAAGTAATCCAATAAAAACCGCTGTACTTGTTACTTATTTTGGTTACTTATTTTGTTACTTATTATTTTTGATGCCGATTTGATGCCGGTATTTTTTCCTTATAAAATATCAAATTGACTATATGTTATTTATCGGCCAAGGCCAATAAAAGTCACGATATTTAGGCAACAGGTTAGGCAACAGGTTAGGCAACAGGTATGAAAATAGGTATGAAAATTTAATTGATTATGATTGATTATGAGCGTGAGATTTCTCAGGGAAAATCTTGCTCCTGAGTCAGTTAGAAAGTAGCCAGATCGCCCCAGAAATCGCAATTGGCTAAGAGTTGCTTTACTTCTAGAGAATCGGTGAAAGTTTTTTCAATGGCTGAAACTGCGCCGGTGGGGTGCACGATGTAGATGTTTTCTCCACTGACGATCGCCATAGGAGGGTGGTCATCGGCGGAAGTTTTTGGGTTAGATTGGTATGTGACGGTAGACATAGCGCATTCCCTGATATAAGTCAACAGTAATTCTACGGATATTTTCCCTAGCTCTTTTTGATTGTATGTTAATTTTTATCCAAAAAACGCGAGTCAAATCACTATTTTCAAGGATTTTTTTTCGGATTTTTTGTGATCTAAATCACTGCTATTTTGGGCTTGTTAGTATAGAGAAACCAGTCACTTTGGGGGCGGAATTTTGAGGGATTTTGCCGGGAATGTTGCCATTTTTGCCAGAAACGTTGCGGACGAAAAAAACTACTTACATGGGTTCTGGTTTTGGTTGAGGAGTCGTCGGTGATTTTTTTTTCTCCTAAAACTGACAGGATTTAAGCAAGTTGGGACAAAATTTACAGTATTGTGCATGAGTTTATGCGGTTGCTAAGATTTCAGGGGCGATTCCCTTTCGGGATCGCGGCGTCAATCGCGGTAAGATGAAGCAGGGTAGGTGATTTTCAGCATGGCTAGTAAACAACGACTCGACACATTATTAGTAGAACGAAATCTTTGTTCTTCGCGACAGCAGGCACAACGGCTGATCCGCGCCGGGGAAGTGATCGTCGATCGCCAGGTAATTGATAAACCTGGCACCGAGGTGAAAATTGAGGCGGAAATTCAGGTTAAAGAGCGATCGCCCTACGTTTCCAGGGGGGGCGAAAAACTAGCCAAAGCTTTGGCGGTTTATACCATAACTGTAGCAAATCGGATTTGTTTAGATGGCGGCATTTCTACCGGCGGTTTTACCGATTGCTTGCTGCAAAGGGGTGCCCGGTTAGTCTATGGCATTGATGTGGGCTATGGTCAGGTGGATTGGGGTTTGCGGAACGATCCGCGATTGGTGTTGCGAGAACGCACTAATATCCGCCACTTGACCAAAGAGGAGTTATATGGCGATCGCCCAGAATTGCCAGACTTGGGGGTGGTGGATGTATCGTTTATTTCTTTAACTAAGGTAATGCCGGCCCTTTGGGAATTGTTGCAACCACCGCGAGAAGTGGTCTGGTTAGTCAAGCCACAATTTGAGGTGGGGCGATCGCGGGTGGGGAAAAATGGAGTAGTCAGAGATCCCGAAGATCAAGCGGATGCGATTTTCCAAGTATTACAAGCTGCTCAAGAATTTGGCTGGCAATATCGGGGCTTAATTTGGTCGCCAATCCCTGGACCTGCGGGTAATATTGAATATTTACTCTGGTTGGCAATGGAAAGTGAAACCCCGGCGCCGGATTTAGGGGCGGTTAAAGCAGTTACGAAAGCCGCCCAACAGGATGTGAAGAAATCCAGTTAATTGTCTGTGGACTGCCGGAATGCTTCGCCCCTAGTCATGCTTCCCCCGCTCGTGGTTTAGTAAGTGGTTTAGTAATCTGAAAATGTCATCTAAAAACCGCTGTAATTCCGCTGTAAATTAGTATGAAAAAGTGACAATTTATGGGAGGAATAATAAACCGGGTTGCTTCAAGAAACCCGGTTTCTGGTTTTTAAGCCAAAGTTCTCACTACTTGACCTGTGAGAGTTTGTCCCAACCACGGGGTATTATGCGATCGCGAAGCTAAATGATTAATCTCTACATTCCAGGTAATCTGTGGAGCGAATAATATCAATTCGGCGGCACTTCCTGGGGTGACAGTTGCGGGTTTTTGTTGGAAACATTGGGCGGGGTTGGTGCTTAAAACTCGCCAAAGTTGTAGGGCGGTTAATTTGCCCGTTTCCACCAAATTTTGCCACAACAAAGGTAAGGCTAATTCTAACCCGATCGCCCCTGGGGGAGACTCAGCAAAAGCCACATGAGTTTCCTCATAAGAATAGGCACTATGGTCGATCGCCACTACATCGATCACCCCATCTTGAACGGCAGAAATCAAGGCTAATTGGTCTTCCACATTTCCTAATGGTGGATCGAGATGCAAACTAGGATCGTAAGGTATAGCCGGGGCCGGATGACATGAGACGGGATGACGGTTAAGATGGCCGCGAACATTTTCCACATTTAATAATAAATGCATCCAAGTGGTACTGGCGGTAATCGGTAATCCTTGGGCTTTGGCAGCGCGAATTAATTCCACGCTGCGGGCGGTGGAAATTCGCATCAAATGCACCGGGGTTCCTATAGCGGCGACCACTTCCAAAATTGCGGCTAGGGCAGAAGTTTCCGCGATCGCTGGTGAACCGACTAACCCCAAGCGAATGGAAGTGCTGCCTTCCCGGACCGAACCATTGCCCCCTAAGTCGCGATCGCAGGGCCAAAGGGCGATCGGTAATCCCAACGGCTGCAAATATTCCAAAGTGCGACGCAACAAACCCAGCTTTTTCACTGGCTGACCGTCAGCAAATCCCACCACCCCAGCATTAGCTAACTCTGCCAACTCGGTCATCTGTTCCCCTTTTGCCCCTATTGTCAGCGCCCCCCAAATGTACAATTCTGGGGAATTTTGGGGCAGATTTTGCTTCAATTGTTTCAGAATCTCTTGTAGCCCCGATACCGCAGTGGCATTATCAATCTCTGGGTGAGTATCTGGCAAAATCCCTAACCGGGTAAAACCGCCAGCGGCTGCCGCTTGCATCAAAGATACTAAAGTTTCTCGTTCCTCAAATCCCGGTTCTGAGCTATGACTATATAAATCGACTAAACCCGGCCCCAAGATTAATCCCCGACCATCGATGATTTCCGTATCAGCGCTGATATTTTCGGATAGGTGGGGAGCGGTTCCGCAAAGCGGATCCCTAAAGTGAATCGCCTGAACAGTGCGATCGCTAATCAGCACATCAGCGATTTGGTCTGTATCGGTAACTGGGTCTAATACGCGAACTTGTTGGATTAATTGGCTGTTCACAGATTTTGATTAGTTATTGGTCGTTCGTTGATTGTTGTTTGTTGTTAGTTATTATTTGTTCCTTGATTGTTGTTTGGTAGTATTAGTTGATTGGCGGTATTTTAGGTGAATTATCGTCATTTTATCGCCAATTATTTAGAGTTAATTATTGATGATTAATTTGGCTGATTAATTGTTGATCTTTGCTGGTTAATTTGGCCTGGTTAATTGTTGATTTTTGATGGTTACCACCAACAACTAACAACAACTAACGGGCATAATCCCTACCCCACAACCATCAACTTTCCCGCCAACCAATGTTATAATGCCCCCGCGGCGGTTCGATCCAAAATCCCACCGAGATGAGTAGTAATATTGGCAGCTTCAACCACCGGCAGACCATCGGGTCCATCAGGATAGTCAATCACCGTCACACTACCGTTACCTTGTTTAAAATTCCAGAAATGTTCTGGGCCGAGACCAAGCAGATAACACATCACCACTTTATTAATCGCATCATGTCCGACCACCAAACAAGTCGTATTCGGTGGAGTTGATTTCACGATCGCATTCCAAGCGGGGATACTGCGATCCCAGACATCCTGTAAATTTTCACCCTCTGGCATTTGCACCGTTTCCGGGGCAGATTTCCACTGCTGCAACATCCCTGGAAAAGCTGCCTCAATTTCCGACTCAAACTTACCTTCCCATAGCCCGTGGGAAATTTCTTGTAACTGAGCATTAAGTTGCAGCGTCACCTCTGGATGTGCTTGCAAAATAATTTCCGCAGTTTCTTTAGGGCGCAACAACGGACTGCTGACCGCTGAATCGATCTGCACATCTTCGAGAAAATCTCTCGCTTGTTGGGCTTGTTTTCTGCCGTTATCATTCAGGGGGATATCAATTTGGCCCTGAAACTGCTGCTGACGGTTCCATTCCGTCTCCCCGTGGCGCACCAACAACAAACGCGGGCCACGATGACCGGGGCGGGGTTTGGGGAGTTTATGTCCCACATGGGCGGTCAAATTCATCGACTCTAACTGCACTGGGTCTGCTAAAGTCCCGGCAAAATTGAGCACGCTAATGCCGCAGTTAGATTGCTGGATACAATGATAGCGGTCTGGGCTAATACCCAAAGCGGTACTCAGCAAGCAACGATTAATCCCATTATGGGCTACTACTAAAATCGTTTGATTGGGGTGCTGAGTCAGGATTTCCTGCCAGAATAGCTTGGCTTGCTGATGCAATGCCAACACCGGGAAATGTTCTCCCTCGGCGGTCATCATGCATAACTGATGGGGGCGTTCTTTCCAGCGTCGATAGTCTTCAGGATATTTCTCTTGGACTTCCGTGCGCCGTAAACCTTCCCACAAAGGCAAGTCAATTTCTCTCAATAAGTCAATCGGCTGAGGTGCGGGGGCAGGGTGGTCAGTGTTGGTTAACTCAGAAACAATAATTTCGGCAGTTTCTTTCGCCCGTTGCAGGGGACTGCTGTAAACGGCATCAAAAGCAATCCCTTGTAGGGCTACAGCTACTTGACGGGCAGTGCGGCGACCGGCTTCGGTTAAAACGGATTTATCTAGACGGCCTTGGATGCGCTGTTCTACATTATAAGTGCTCTGGCCATGACGAACTAAAATAACGCGAGTGGTCAGGGTTCTATCCTCCAGATTGATATAAGACGATATAAGACAAACCTCGATCGGCGGTGTTGATCAAATAATCAGTGAGAATCGTTATGGCTAAAAATATAAATAACGATAATGTTGCAGACCCCAAAGGGGTAGCTCAGAAGCATTTTACCTTTTCTGGTGCCTGTTGATGAATCAACCTGTGAATTAGTCATTTGGCAGCGGATGGGCAGCGGATGGGTTGACGGATGGGCAGCGGATGGGTTGACGGATGGGCAGCGGATGGGTTGACGGATGGGCAG